>Ga0209541_10000278_pt1 | contig 100509 bp, 106 predicted proteins | sample RifCSPlowO2_01_FD_184027 | JGI IMG/M metagenome (GOLD analysis project Ga0209541, IMG submission 184027) | Groundwater microbial communities from Rifle, Colorado - Rifle CSP2_plank lowO2_0.1 (SPAdes) (version 2) | ecosystem: Environmental > Aquatic > Deep subsurface > Groundwater | place... | reverse complement strand
TATAAGACAAAGAAGTTACTTTTGACATTTCTTTTACAAACTCTTCAGGCAGTTTCCTTGATTTTTCTATGCCTTTCAATAGCTTCTTTACCATTAGAGCTTCTTTTTTAGAAAGAGATTTTGATTTTTTTAATCTTAACAGAGCGTGATAAAAATTATCATCTGTCACTTTTTGATGAATTAACTCTGAAAGCTGAGATACTTGCTCTGCTCTTGATTCTGCGCCTTTTTTAGGCATGTAAGTTAATTGGTCCCAGCCAAGCAGGCTAAGGACACTTCCAAAAATGGCAGTTTCTCTCTGGCGGTCTTCTATTAGCTTTAGGTCTTTATTCATTTCTTTAATAAAAAGGGAAGTAATATTTAATCTTTACTCTGTAAATAACAATAGTTATAATATTTTCTAATATGTAATTATTATGACAGAAAGAAGCCCCCAGGAGTTAATAGATGCCCATAGAAGAATAAAAAGTGAGATTGAAGACTCATATCCAAGAATTTTAGCTGATTTTAATAATTATGTAAGAACAGATGTAAATGGTAAGATGGGGGGGGTTACTCTTGCTGAAGCTACGGACATATGGTTTGATCCTTCGGATGATGTATATATAATCTCCGTTGGTAGACTTTTCTACTCTGGAGACAAAACAATGGTTGAATGTATGACGGTAGGAATTTGGGCAAAGCAGTGGTGTGAGGAATATCAGGAAAGAAATCCCCATGCCAGGATAGATTTTAGGTGCACTGCTGAAAGAATGGGAACAGAAAATTAATTCTTGAACTTTCTATATATCAACCATATTATTAACAAAGCAATAGCCCAAGGGATTAATACAAATATTAAGTTAATTAAGCTGTTTATGCTATCTACAAAGCTTGTTACTATCTGTGAGAATTTAATAAATGCTGCATTTGCGAAGTCTGATCTTTTCTCAGTTATTGTTAAATAAACTGTGGAATAGGAGACTTGATTATTTACATTTTCTAATGCTTCTTCGTAATATTTTATTGTTCTTTCTTCTTCAAATATTTTATCAGTTAATTCTATTTTTTCCTGTGTTGTCTGAGCAGTTTCTAATAACTGCTTGTATCTTGCTAATCTTTCTCTTTCTGCTTCCAAAGAGGTCTGCAAATCTAATTTCTGTTCAGTTATATCATCTGAATTTTCATTAAAGTAAGTTATTTCTCCAATTGTTTTTAATTGAGAAACTAGAGAATCATATTTTGAAGTTTCAACTTTCATTGTATAAGAAGAGGATAAGTAAGAAGTTTTACCTTCTCCATTTTTGTTTTGATTTTCATTTATTATTATAGCATTAAATCCTTTTGTTAAATCTTTAACTTTTGAATCTGTTTCCTGGAAAGTGTTTCTTTTAATTTCTGTTGATAATGAAGATGTTTTTGTTATGAATCTTTGGGCTGCTTCTGGTGCAAAATTATCATAGTAAGGAACAAAACTCGATGATCTTGAGGCAGTTAGGTCAACTGATTCATCCATTGCAATTTTGTTTGTAAAAGTTTGAGTGGGATTTAAACCAGAAAAAACAACTAATACTACAACAACTAAAGCCAGTAAAAGCCAGTTTTCCTTTAATTTTTGAAATTGATTTTTTAATGCCATGGAAATAGATAAAATGAGCTTAATTAAATACTTTCCTTTCACTTCAAGTTTGTTTGGAGTTATATCCTTAATTCTCTAAGATTAAACAAGTCTTCTACTCCAACTCTTCCCTTAAACAAAGGCCTTAAGTCTGGTATTTGTCTGACTAATTCCATTCCTTTCAGATAAATATGGTCTTTTGTAAAGGAACCTGGTTTTGAGGTATCTGTTATTCCTCTTTTAGCTCTCATGGTTAACTGGTAAGCTTCGTCTTTTGGAAAATATCTGCATAAAAAAATATAAACTCCCCTAAATGATTTCTGCAGAGTCATGTTTACAGCAAGCACTCTTCCAGCATATGATCTTAGAATAGATTCTTCAAGAATTCCCTCTTTTTCTTCCATTACTGCAGCAAGACCTTCTTCTGTTACTTCATATTCTGCAGTTCCAATGAAGAATATTTTATATTTTAATTTTTTAGCATTAAATGCCCTTGTTGAATGGACCCCAAGTTCATGTACTGTTAATCTCTTCAAATCTTTTTTAGTAAACATTTCACCTTTCTTAATATAGAGAGTTTCTTCTGCTGCAACATCATCTGCTTTTGCCCCTAAATTCTCTTTTACTTTAACACTCCAGTCTAATTTCATTCTATTTACTTCATTATTCAAATGCTCAGCCATTTCCTCTGCTGTTATTGTTGGTGGTTCTTCTTCCCTCTTGCTATTTTTCTTTAGTATTCTTAATGCATTTGAAATTAAATTTAAGTCGGGCCTTCCATAGTATTCAACTGAATATTCTGTAAATTTCTCTGTTCCCCTGGATTTTAACAGATTTATCCAGATTATCTGCTTGTCTATTTTTTTACTTATTAACCCTGCAATGATAGAACTATCTAATTCTTTTTTGTATGATTGTAATTGTTTAATGAACTTATCAGGGTTAAAGTCTAAAGGGATAAAATTAAACTTTGGATTGTAATAAGAAGATTTCATGAATTTTTCTTTTTCTTCTTGCTGATTAATCGGATTAACATATTCTAATTTTTGAACTGTTTTCCAGATTTCAAATACTCCTTGGTCTATTTCCTCTAAGTCCATATAACCTAAGAAATATAAAATTATAAAAGGGTTATGCTCTGTACCTTACTTTGTCATACCAGTTTTTGAAACCAACCGGCATTGATCTATAAACTGGTTTTGCTACATTTTCCCTCATTGTATCCATTACAGAGACCACTTCACCAACCATATTTGTAGGAGATTTGAATTTAAGATTGAAATCCACCATGCCTCTTGATATTAATCTGTCAACTACTACTGTTGGCAATAGACCGTATCTTGTTTTTGTGCATGGACCCCTCATTAAATTTAATACTAAATTTAGGTAAGCATTCTTCTTTTTTAATTTGATATGCTGCCATCTATCCCAGTAATTAAGCATTGAAGCTGTATCATTGTAAGTTTTAATTAAGCCATCTTCTCTTGCTTTTTTGTATAATGGAGTTCCTTCAAAGAAGATTAAATTATTTACGCTTAAGTAGAACGGGGGCGGTAATTTCCTGATTAATTTTATTGTCTCCAAAATATCTTCTTTTGTTTCATAAGGATTAGAAGAGATAATATCATACATTACTGCAAGTTTAGCATTATGTTTATTCAGGACTTTAGCGCATCTTAAAACCTGGTCTGCGCTGATAAATCTATTATAAACTTCTTTGTTTAATCTGTCGGAGCCTGACTGGATTCCTATAATAATATCTGTTAGGCCTGCATCAACTAATAAATCAATTTTTTCAGAGCTTACGTTTTCAGCACTCATTGTTGCCGGCTCTGCTAAACATTTAAATCTTATTCCTACTTCTTTTTTATACCTTTTAGCAAATTCTTTTATCCATTTTATATCTCTTATTGTAAAAGTTTCATCTCTTAGGTCAAATGCACCAATTGAATGGAATTTTTCCTTTAATCTTTTTAATTCTTTGATTACATAATCAACAGAATGTGTTCTTAGTAAATCTCCCTTCCCTTTGTATAATTCACGCATAATATTGTTGGTACAGTAAGAGCAAGCTTGAGGACAACCACGCTCTGTCTGGAAGAATATCATGCCTCCAAGATGTCTTTCTTCAAATGGAATTAATTTCCCTTTTTCCAAAATCAATTGATCTTCAATATCATAATCTGGGTGAGCAAGTTCATCTAAATTGTGAACTGGTGAACCAACTGGATTTATTATTTCTTTTCCATCCTGTCTTACCCATAAATTTTTTATTTCAGTGATATCTTTTCCTTCTTCTAAGTTTCTTGCTAATTCAATTATTGCGTTCTCTGCTTCTCCTACTGCAATTATATTACAGGATTCAAAGCATTTTTGTGGGAAGAAAGTTGGATGAGGCCCTCCCCAAACAACTGGAATGTTTTTAGTTTGAAATAAATAAATTAATTGAGTAGCTCTTCCTGTAGTTGATTCCATGGCGCTAATACCTACTAAACCTGAACCTTCAGCTGCTTTTTCTACATGCATTAATTCAGATTTAGTATAGGTTCTAGAATAATCCTCTACAAGAGGCAAGAATATCATCTGCACTTCATGCTTTTCCCGTTCCAAGCAGGCAGATAAAGTTCTAAGGCCCTGATCTGCCGGGAATGTAGAAGTTGAAATTAGGGTAATTTTCATTCATAACACCTTTATTATATCTATGATTATAATTTATATAGCTTTTGGAAAAAATTTTAATTCAGAGAACTAAAGAGGCCAATCCAAGGAATGTAAAAAACCCTAAAACATCAGTTGCTGTTGTAATAAAAATTGTTGCTGAGGAAGCTGGGTCTTTTTTAAAGTGTTTCATGATTAAAGGAACAATGGCTCCGAAGAAACCTGCTATCATTAGATTGAAAATAATAGCTGCTCCGGTGATTATTCCTAAAAGCAGGCTTTGATTGAAAATAAATGCTACTAGTGCAACTAAAACGCCGTTAATTACTCCATTTATCCCTCCCGCTATTACCTCATTGAATATTACTTTTTTTGCTGTCCTTAATTCAATCTCTTTTAATGCTAGCCCCCTAACAACTACTGCTAAGGTTTGGGTACCTGCGTTTCCGCCCATTCCTGCCACTACAGGCATGTAAGCTGCCAATATCACAAATGATGAGATTGTATCTTTAAATAGACCGACTACTGAGGCTGCAAGAAATGCAGTTGCTAAGTTTAAGATTAACCATTTGTAACGGGATTTTACTTTTTTATATATTGGATCATGAACGCCTTCTTCTTCACTAACACCAGCTGATACATATAGCTCTCTTGTTGATTCTTTATTCATCAGCTTAACAACATCATCTGAATAGATTACACCTAAGATTTTTTTATTGTCATCTAGGACAACTACTTTGTTTCCTGGATGTCTTTTGAACACCCTCAGAACTCTTGACTCATCTTTACTATGATTAATAGTTGGAACTTTTTCAATGAAATTATTTATTTTTTCTTTTTTCTTACGCAGAGCAAAAACATGGCCTGGAAGTTCTCCTATCAAGACATCTTGTTTGTCTACTACCAGAATTGTTGGGAACTTCCCTGTTCTTTTTTCATGCTCCCGGATAATATCAGATATCTGACTGAAGGTTATATCCTTCTTTACTTTAGTATAATCAAGACTCATAAGCCCTGCAGCAGTTCTTGGGTTGAATGTCAATAAGAATTCTACTTTTTTTCTTGTCTCTGAACTTAATTCAATAATAACACTCTTCCTTTTTTTCTGGTCTAAGATGTTCTGTATAATATCTGTACTTTCATCAGGGGCTAAATAATTTAAGATATTAACAATTTCTTCTGTATTTAACTGATTCAGAAGTTTTTGCTGCACTGCTTTTGATAATCTTAATAAAACAAATCCTCTTTTTTCTATTGGTATTTCTTTAAGAATTGCTTTTTTAGGAGAAGAAATTAATCTATAAGAGATGTCATTTGTTGCTGCTTTTTTCTCCATCTTTAAAAAAATCGGCTCCTGTATTTATGAACTTTTTTTATAAATTAAGCACAAGCTTTCTTATCACACGGAACTCTCTTATATACTTTTATGTTTTGAGTGCCAATCCCAAGCACTTTTGATTATGTCTCTTATGTTATATTTAGCTTCCCAGTTTAATTCAGTTTTAGCTTTTAATGGAAAAGCTACTAATTCTGCAGGATCTCCTGGTCTTCTCTCTTCTTCTATTACTTTAATTTCTCTGCCTGTTATTTCCTTGCAGAGATCAATCACTTCTCTGACTGATGTCCCTTTTCCAGTACCCAAGTTATAGACCCCTGATTTTCCTTCTTCTAAAGATTTTAACGCAAGAATATGTGCAGATGCTAAATCCAAAACATGTATATAATCTCTGATGCAGGTTCCATCTTTGGTTGGATAGTCTGTTCCAAATATTTTAATTGAGTCTCTTTTTCCTAAAGCTGCTTCCAAAACTATTGGGATTAAATGGGTTTCAGGATTATGGATTTCACCAATTCCAAAAGCTGCACCTGCTGCATTAAAATACCTTAAGGCAATAAAGTTAATCTTAGATGATTCTAAAACCTGCTCGAATAATTTTTTAGACAGACCATAGTAATTAACAGGATTTGTCGGATGTGATTCTTCTAAAGGAAGTTTTTCCGGAATCCCGTAAGTTGCACATGTGCTTGAAAAAACAATTTTGTTTACATTAAATTTCTTCATTGTTTTAAGCAGATTAATTCCATTAGCCAAGTTATTGTGAAAATATTTGACTGGATTTTCCATTGACTCGCCAACAAGAGCATAACCTGCAAAGTGAATTACTGCATCTATTTTGTTAGAGCTAAAAACTTCCTCCAAATCTTTTTTATTTTCAAGATTTCCCTGGAATAATTTAGCCGTTTTAGGAAGAAACTCTTTATAGCCATTTTCTAAACTGTCAAAGACTACAACATTAAACCCTTGATTAATCAGTTCATGGACTGTATGACTGCCAATATAACCAGCCCCGCCTGTTACTAGAACATTCATTTTAAACTCCTCACAGCATTTAAAACATCATTTATTTCAATTGCTTTCATGCACTCCATAAATCTTTCTCCTTTCAAATAACAATTGGATTTCATGCAAGAAGTATGAACATTATTCTTGAAAACGACTCTGTAATTATTAGAATAAGGGTGCCATATTTCTGGTGTTCCTGCTCCGAATAAAGCAACTACTGGAATATTAAACCCTGCTGCAACATGCATTGCTGATGTATCTATGCTTATTACAAATTCTGCATTTTTAATTATTATAAAAAATTCTTTCATTGAAGTTCCTGAAAGATTATGTAGCTTACTTTTACATAATTTTACAATCTTTTCATTACTTTCATAATCTTCTTTCATTCCAGTTATTACTGCTTCTGTTTTATATTCATTGTTCAAGATATCAACAGTTTCTGCAAATCTTTCAGGAAGCCATTCCCTGTTCTGAGCATGCCTTGATGTGTTATGGATTACAAAATATTTTTTTGGTGATTTCATTTTAATTTTTTTATCTACATACAGTTCCAGGAATTTCGCTTTTGAATAAACTCCAATCGTTTTTACAACATCTAAGTTGTCATCTATTTTGTGTTTTATTTTATATGTAGGAAAGGTCTTTCTGTGCAGGAATAAACCTCTGTTTTCCGAGAAACCAACTTTAGTGCAGCCGATTCTAAATGGGATTTTAGCCTTCATTAACATCTTACTTATTTGGAATGTTCCATTATGAAGAATCACAGCTAAATTATATTTATTTTTTAGGTTATTAGTCCATTTTTTAAAATCATAATCAAATGGAAGTATCTCATTTATGTTTGGATTACCATAAAGAACATCTTTCATTGATTCGGGGACAAGAATATCAATCTCAGCATCTGGAAATTTTTCCTTTAATGCTCTTATTGTAGGTGTTGCTGCTATTATATCTCCTATAAATTTTAACTCAACAATTAAAATTCTTTTTGGAGTTTTAAATCTTTTAAACTTGAATGGAAACATATAGGTGTAATCCAGAAAGTAATCTATAAACCAGAGGGAATTCCTTAAAACATCCTTGAAAGGGGTTATTCTGTTTACCATATAAGACTCCCTATAAATAGCTTTAAATAGCTTTTTAGGGGGTTTTAGGACATGAGAATCCTTATAATAAATGATTCCTGCAGGGAAGTTGGGGGGGCAGAGACATACATATTTGGAATAATGAAGTTACTGAGAGAGCAGGGGGACGAGGTTTTTCTATTCAGCTATGATACTGAGAAAAGAGAAGAGGATTATTCTCTTATAATAAAACATAAAGAAAAGAAAGCAAGATTTCTTGTAAATAAGTTTGGGTTTAGTATGAGAGTTTATAATGAATTGAAAGACTATATTAAGAATGTTAATCCTGATGTTATTCATCTTCATAATAATTATATCTACTCAAATTCTGTTTTATTAGCTTTAAAAAAATCAAAGAAACCAGTAATACACCATGTGCATGACTGGGGATTAATATGCCCTACTTCTTGGAGTGTCTATAAAAAATCATTAAAGGTCTGCAAATCTGTGGAGGGTATACAATTCAAATGCCTGAGAAAAGGGTGTTTGCCGTTTCATCATTGGATTTCTACTTACTTAAGAAATAAGATAAGAATAAAATTAGAGAGGAATGTTGTTGATTTATTTATCTCTCCAAGTATAAGACTAAGAGATTACTTAAAAGATCATAATATGAACCCAGTGATATGGCTACCCCAATTTATCGAATTTGAAGATGTTGAGGTTAGAATTCCAAATGGGAATATTCTTCTTTACGTTGGAGCTTTAAGTAAAAATAAAGGTGTGGAATATTTAATTAATGCATTTCCTAAGATAAAAGAAGAGATTAAGGATGCTAAATTACATATTGTTGGGGATGGACCGGAGAGAGAAGCATTAGAAGAGTTGAGTAAAGGAATGGATGTTAAATTTTTTGGGAGAGTTCCGCATGATGAAGTTTTAGAGCATTATAAACACGCGAAATTATTAGTAATGCCAAGTGTATGGATGGAAAATGGCCCCTTTGTTTTATATGAAGGTATGAGCTCTGGAAAACCAGTGATAGCTACAAAAAGAGGGGGTATAGTTGATCTGGTAAGAGATGGGATAAACGGGTTTATTGTAAGGGCTGCTGATTCAGAAGCAATAGCAGAAAAAACCATTAAACTTTTAAAAGACAAGAACTTACTAAAAGAGTTCTCGAAAAGCTCACAGAAAATAATAAAGGAAGAATTCACAACAAAAAAGCATTTGAATTATCTTAATAACCTTTATAAAGATGTGATAGAGAAGAAGAGGTAAATATGAAAGTCTTACTTATTAATCCACCTTTAACTGCTAAAGAGCAGGCTAGAGATTTTGAAGCTGCGGTTAATGTATTACCTCCTTTAGGTATTGCCTATATTGCATCTGTTTTAGAGCAGGATGGATTTGATGTAAGTATTATTGATAGCCTTGTTATGGGAGCTACTCATTCTTGGATAAGGGAATTTATGGAAAGAGAGAAACCAGAGATGGTAGGAATTGCTGCTACTATTTTACAAGTTGAAAGTGCAGATTTGGTTGCAAAAAATGCTAAAGAAATCTCTCCTAATTCAGTTGTAGTCATAGGAGGACCGCATGTTGCAACTATGCCTGAAAGAGTTGTTAGGGAAGGACGATATTATGATTTAGGTGTTACTGGTGAAGCAGAGTATACCTTTAGAGAGATTGCAAGGAAAATCAGAAGTAAAGATTTTAATTTTGCGGGAGTTCAAGGTTGTTATGCTAAAAAGAAAGATGGAAGTATTTCTTTTGGAGGCGTAAGACCTTACATCGCTGATTTAAATGAACTGCCTTTTCCAGCAAGACATTTATTGCCCCCCTTAAGTGTTTATACTCCTAGTCCTATTACTTACAGAAAATTCCCAGTTGGGACAATGATGTCAAGCAGAGGATGCCCTGCACAATGTACTTTTTGTGATAGAAGTGTTTTTGGAAATTGGACAAGACAGAGAGACTACATGAATGTTGTTGATGAGATGCAGGAATTAGTTGAGGTATATGGGGCTAAGGAAATTAAATTCTATGATGATACTTTTACAATAAATCAAAAGAGAGTAATTCAGATTTGCGATGAGATAAAAAGAAGGAAATTAGATGTTACATGGTCCTGTTTGACAAGAGTAGCTAATGTAAATAAAGAGATTTTGGAAGCAATGCATTCAGCCGGATGCTGGCACTTATTGTATGGTATTGAGAATGGAAATCAACATATGCTAGACTATATTAAAAAAGGAACAAATTTAGATCAGATAAGAAAAGCTGTTAAATGGGGAAAGGAAGCTGGAATAAATATCAGAGGTTCTTTTATTTGCGGGTTACCGGGAGAGACAAAAGAAACTATTGAAACTACTGTTAAATTTGCTTTAAGTTTAGGTTTGGATGAGGCGAATTTCTATACATTAGCTTTGTATCCTGGAAATGAATTATATCATATGATGAAAAAGGAGGGGAAGATAAGACATGAAAATTATGAAGATTATAATCCCTTAGCTTATGATGACGGGGCGGTATTAGCTTATGTCCCAGATGGGATGGATGAAAAAGAACTAAAACAAATGATAAAAAGAGCGCATAGAAGATTTTATTTCAGACCTACTTATGTTGCAAGACAAGTAATGAATATTAGGTCTAAAGAAGACATTAATAGATACTGGCATGCTGCTAGGGCGTTATTTAAGCTAAATTATGCTTCTGGATAAGTGTTTTAAGCTTTTTTAATTAATTCTATATATGAAAATTGTGCATGTTACTGGATATTTTGATCCTAATGTTGGTTATGAGGAAACTTACCTATCCTTAAACCAGAAAGAATTAGGTCATGAGGTTTATGTCATAACTACTGACAGGAATCCAAAAATTCCCGGTGTTAAGATTACAGAATTAGAATCTGAATTTAAAGGCGTTAAAATAATCAGACTTCCTGTTATTTTTGGAATAAACGATTTTTTAGTTGTTAAAGGCATGAAGAAAATACTGAAAGAGATAAAGCCAGATGTTGTACATGTGCATGAACCAAGGCAGTTTATTTCTGCAATGCCTGCTTTTTACAAAGATGAACTAAAATATAAGTTAATAGCAGACCAGCATGACTATGATATCTTCCCCACGTTAAAAGCGAGATTGACTACAAGGTTATTAAGAAAACCTTTATGTGTTTATACCTTCAATAAAGCAGATAAGATAATTTCTACAAATCCTGAAGCTAAAGATTTTCTGATAAGTGTTTATGGAATTAAAAAGGAGATAATAGAATCAAGCCTCGGAGCTGATACTGAGTATTTTAAGTTTAATGAGAAAAAGAGAAAAGAAATAAGGGATAGACTAGGAATTAAAGATGAAGTTTTAATTATTTCAGCAGGGCATGTTGGAAGGATAAAAAGATTAGAGATTTTGATTAATGCTGTTTCTGAAATAAAAGCTAAACTTTTAATTCTTGGAGGGGGGGATGAAGAGTACATAGAAGAGTTGAAGAAATTATCTGGTGAGAATATATTTATTGATAGGATTGCGCAAAAAGAATTGCCTTATTATTATTCCGCTGCAGATATTGGGGTCTGGCCTTCGAGAGCAACAATAACTATTGTAGAAGCTATGTCCTGCGGATTACCCGTAATAATTCCAAACAGAAAAGTTGTGAATCACTTCATAAAAAATGGAGGAGGCATTAATTTTGATAATGATTTAAGAGAAAAAATAAAATTCTTAGTTAATAATAAAAAAGAAAGAAGCAGGTTATCTAAAGAGGCAAGGAAAACTGTCGAGGAAAATTTTAACTACAGAAAAATAGCTGAAAGGTTGATTAACATTTATAATTCATAAATCCGGTATTCTTCATTTTCATAAATTAAATTAAAATCTAAAGTTTTTGGCTTTCTAACAATTATATGAGTTATTTTATATTGGTCTTTTGTTTTTTTCAGATCTTCTTCATTTATGTTTTCATACCCTTTAGTGCACTCTTCAACTAATTCCGTTCTTGATTCAAACTCAAAATCATGTTTACATACGAAAGCAAACCTACTAAATGCTTCTGCAACATAACGGCTGCTATACACACCAACACCTGAAGTTTTCCAATTTATGAATTCGCTTCTTTCAGAAAAAAAAGTAAAGCCAAGACTGAATGGTGGAGTAATGAATAAAGAATCCTTAGAGGTTAGATCTTTTGAGTTCAGAGCAACATCCTCCCATGGACCTATTGGTTTTTCCAGATTAACTTCATCAAATATTCCCCTATGACCTCCTACAAAGAAAGGAATAATAATCAATAACAGAAGAAAGACTGAAATTCCTAAAGATATCTGTTTATGTATTCTTGAACTTGATTTTAATGACTGAATAATATAATTTATAACATAAATTATTGCTATAACCCTAAAGATTACAATTCCTCTCAAGAAGCTTGCCTGCACTATTTGTTTTACTGGCAATATTTCCGTAAAGAAAAATGATATTATGCATAGAATTAATGTCCCTATTGATAATAATATTACTTTGTTATGTTTCTCTTCTTTAGGTTTGTATTTGAAAGATATTAAAAATAAAAGAATCAATATTCCGAATAAAACGTAGCTTAAAATTGACCAGGTAGATGGGAAGAAATGCCCTGAAACTCTCAAACTCAAGAAGTATATCCATTTATCTATTGGCAAGTAATTTGTTGAAGCTGATGAGAAGGATTTAATCAATATATAAGAGGAGCCTAATAAAAATAGTACTAAGGATCCTATAACTGCCTTATTTATTTTTTTGTAGTTGACTAAGAAATAAAACCCGTATAGCAAAAGAATGAATATGGATGTTGTTGCATGTAGGTACATCGAGAATGTTAATAGAATTGATGAAATAATATATTTTTTTCTTAAAAAAAATGAAATTGAAAAAAGCAAAATTGGTACTGCTATGAAGAATGAGAATGTTGCTATTTTGTTGAGTATTTCATAGCTTCCGAGAACCATTCCTATTTCTCCCCTTAACAGAAGAACTGAAATTACTGAGAAATAGGATACTAATTTATCTCCGAATAAAGTGTGAGCAAGGAAGAAAACTGACAGAACAAGCAGTGCTCTTGTCATTACATAAACAAATAAGAATAAATATTTTTCATCAATAAAGCTAAATAAACCCAATATGCTGTAGAAAGGTAATGGAAGATTAGGCAATATTTCTGATATTATAAGATCTTTGGAGTAAAGTGAAGGGTCCTGTTGGTATTTTATTATAGATAAATAGGTGATTTCATCAGAATGCACTGGTTCATAACCAACATTAAAGACTGAGAAAGCTGTAACTGCTATCACAAATACAAACAAAATCAAAATATCCTTTTTATTCATAGAGACTATAACACCAAAAGGTTTAAAAAGTATTATTCGGTTTTTTAATTCTGTTATTTTAACTTAATCTTGGGTATTGGAAATGAAAGAATTAATTATGGTTTATCCCAAAATAGGGGTGTATGGAACTGTCATTATAGATTTGCCTTTGGCTTTAATCCATGCTTCAAGAGTTGCTCATTCTAAGGGATATAAGATTACAATTATAGACTGCAGGATAGACAAAGAATGGAAAAATACATTATTAAATGCATTAAAAAGAGACCCTTCTGCTGTTATGGTTTCTTCTATGACTGGGAAACCGATACATTATGCTTTGGAAGTTTCACAATTTGTAAGGGATAATTCAAAAGTGCCTATTATCTGGGGAGGAATACATCCTACTTTGTTACCCATGCAGACCTTAGAGCATCCATTGATTGATGCAGTTGTACAAGGAGATGGGGAGATTACTTTATATGAGACATTAGAAGCATTAGACAAAGGAAAATCTTTTCATGGAATTCCTGGATTACATTTTAAGGATAAAGATGGCAAGCTAATACAAAACCCAAAAAGATTACCTACTGATTTGAATGCATTAGAAGATGAAATTCCTCCTTATGATTTAGTAGATATAAAGAAGTATAAGAGAGAAGGTTTTAATGAAACTTCTTTTTCAATATTAACAAGCAGCGGATGCCCACATAAATGCACGTTCTGCCATGTCCCTGCAACAGACAGCAAATGGATTCCTGAAAATGTTGACAGAACTATAAGGCATATAAAATATGTTATGGACAAATTTAATCCTGATTATTTATATATTAATGATAATGATTTTTTTGTGAATCTAAAAAGAGCAGAAGCATTATTTGAGGCAATGAAGAAAGAGAAAATAGATGTTGTTCTTGGGTTTAGGGGAACTAGGGTAGATGAACTGACAAGAGCGAGCCATAAACTATTCAGCTTAATGGAATCTGTTGGTGTTAGAGAGCTGCATATAGGTGCTGAGTCTGGATCGCAAAGAATTTTGGATTTTATCAAAAAAGGAATACAAGTTGAAGATACAATAGATGTTAATAGGAAATTAGTGCAGCATCCTAAAATAAGACCTTCTTACAATTTTTTTACTGGTGTTCCTGGAGAGACTGAACATGATTTATTTTTAACAACTAACCTTGTTCTGAGGTTATTGAAAGAAAACCCTCATGCCCAGATAAGCAGCATGACTGAGTTTGCACCTTATCCTGGAACTGAACTATATGAAATTGCAGTGAAGCATGGCTATCAGCCTCCGAAAACATTGATGGAATGGGCTGATTTGGACCCTGGAACTGCAGCGAAGAAGTGCCCATGGGTAAATCCTGATAGAAAGAGACTTATGGATATGCTGTATCTCACAGCCTTATTTGTCGATAGGAAAATAGAATGGCATTTCCTGTCTAATAAACCCCATTTCTTCTTATTTAGGAATATGTCTAAGGTTTATAGGCCTCTTGCAAGGATTAGGATGAAGTATCACATCTCAGGCATGCCTGTAGAGGTACATTTAAAAAATTTGTTCTATAAGTACTTAGAGAAGAATTATGTCTGATAATAAGTATTATGCTACGAGATTTTCCTTTGATAAGGGCAGGGAAAAAATCTGGAAGGAAATTGCTGCATACTTGCAAAGGTATATTCCAAGAGATTCTATAGTCCTGGATCTTGGAGCAGGTTATTGTTCTTTTATTAATAATATAAAAGCTAAGGAGAAATATGCCCTGGATTTGTATAGAGATTTTACAAAATATGCTTCAAATGATGTAAAGGCTTTTGTTAGCAATTGTACTGATTTAAAGAAATTCAAAAATAATAACTTTGATGTGGTATTTTTAAGTAATTTATTAGAGCATCTTTCTATTGAAGAAGCAGAATCAACCTTAAATGAAATATACAGAGTTTTGAAACCTAAAGGGAAGGTTATACTAATACAACCAAATTTTAAATATTCGCATAAAACTTATTTTGATGATTATACACATAAAACAATTTATACTGATATTAGCTTAGCAGATTTATTGAAGAAACACAAATTTAATATAATAAAACAAGATGGAAAGTTCTTACCCTTTTCATTGAAATCAAGATTGCCGAAATCAGGATTTTTGGTGAGAATTTATTTGAGAATGCCTTATAGGCCAATGGCAAAACAAATGCTTATAATAGGAGAGAAGGTGGATTAAAATGTGGGAAGGGAAAAAAGTTTCTGTGATATTTCCTACTTATAATGAAAAAGATTCTATAAGGGGGGCAATAAATGATTTTTTTAAATCTGGCCTTGTAGATGAGATCCTTGTTGTTAATAACAATGCGGCTGAAGGGACTAAAGAAGAAGTTGAAAAAACCAAGGCAAGGCAAGTTTTTGAAACAAAACAAGGGTATGGATATGCGATAAGAAGAGGATTTAAAGAAGTTAAAGGTGACTTGATAATTATAGCCGAACCAGATGGAACATTTTTAGGAAAAGATGTAATAAAGCTCCTTGCGTATTCGGATGATGTTGATGTTGTTTTTGGTACAAGGACGCATACTGCTATGATACAAAAAGGCGCAAACATGGGTATGTTCATTAAATGGGGAAACTGGTTTGTTGCAAAAATAATGCAATTTCTATTCAATACTGATAGATTTTCTGATGCGGGATGCACAATGAGATTATTAAGCAGGAAAGCTTTAGAAAAAATAGAGCCTAAATTTGTAAATGGTGGGTCTAATTTCGGGCTTGAAATGATGCTACATATAATAAACATAAAAATAACATATCTGGAAGTTCCTTTAACTTATGAGAAAAGGGTTGGGGAGAGTTCTGTTACAGGGAGTAAGGTTAAAGCGTTCATACTAGGGTTAGATATGATATGGCTTGTTTTTTCTTATAGAATGAAAACATTATTTAAGAGATTTTTTTAACAGATAATTTCCGATAGCGAGATAGTCCATTCCAGAAACCATGAATGTTCTTATTGCGTCTCTTGGAGTTAATACAATTGGCTCATTATTATCATTAAAAGAGGTGTTTAATAAAACAGGAGTTGAAGTTTGTTTTTCAAATTCTTTTATTAATTTATAATAACGTGGGTTTATTTCTTTCTTTACAGTCTGCACTCTTACTGTATTATCAACATGTGTTGCTTCTAAAATCTCTTTTCTCTTTTCTTCTTTTACATTAAATGTTAATATCATAAAAGGGCTGTCATAAGGATCTTCAACATATTCTGGCATTGCTTCTGCCAACATTGAAGGTGCGAAAGGTCTCCAACGCTCCCTGTGTTTAACTTCTTTGTTAATTTTTTCTTTCATTCCTCTTTTTCCAGGATGACCTAAAATAGATCTTGCTCCTAACGCCCTTGGTCCAAATTCAATTCTCCCCTGATGCCATCCCACTATATATCCTTTTGCTAATTTTTCTGCTGTTATTCCTTCTATATCTTTGTAAAAATCTGCTTTTAGTTTGCATTCATTTAATGCTTCCTTTATATCATCATTTGTATACTCTGGACCCAGGTAAGCATGCTCCATCTTAAAATAGGGCTTGTCTCCTAGTTTGGAGCTTACATACATTGCTGCTCCTAAAGCAGAGCCTGCATCATGTGCTGCGGGTTGTATGAATATATCATCTGCGAAATCCTTGAATAATATTTTAGAGTTCATATCGCAGTTTAATGAAACACCACCTGCTAAACAGAAACTTTTGTAGCCTGTTTTTTCATGCATTACAGTTGCCAAGTGCACTGCAACTTTTTCTAAAGTATGCTGTAAAGATGCTGCTAAATTTTCATGCTCTTTTGTTAACGGATCTCCTTTTTTTCTTAAGTTACTGCCGAATAATTTTGTGATTTCATAATGCCAGTTTCTTGAGAACTCATAGCCCTCTTCTGTTAGCTTCACTATATTTTTTAAATCATAAGTTGGTTTGCCATAGCATGCAAGACCCATAACTTTTCCTTCATCACTATGGGGATTAAAGCCGAGACATTTTGTGAATGTTGAATAGAGGTTTCCCAGAGAATTATGAACTGAGAATTCTTTAAAATCATCAATCTTTCCATTATTACCTATTGCTAATAAAGTTGAGCTGTCTTCCCCCCTTCCATCTAAGGATATTATATTTGATTTTTGGAAACCGGATGCAAAATATGTGCTTGCTGCATGAGCTGTGTGATGTGGAATGTAGACTACTTTCTTGAATATATCTTTATCATTGAAAAGATCTTTTAGCTTCATCATTTCTCTTTTATAGGTAAAATAAGCATCAACCCCTTCTAATGGGTCTCCGACATAATTATTCTTTTTTATAAATGGGTAGAATCTGAGATGTTTTAGATAAATGCCGTATCCTTTTCTCATAAAAGCTTCTGGAGTATCAAAACCTACTGCTATTTTGTCAACATCATTTAAGGTTATATTTCCTGCCTTTAAGCAGTATTTTATAGCATTTTTGGGAAGAACTCTTGGAGCGAATTTATGCCTTGTGAATCTTTCTTCTTCTACAGCTGCTACTAGCTTGCCATCTTTAATCAATGCTGCTGCATTATTCCATGATATCGGTCCTGTTATTCCTAAGACATTCATAGGCATTAATCTTTAAGAAATAGTTATAAACCTTATGCCTTTTCTGCCTTTATTAATATACCACCAGACAGGAATTCTACTAGAACTCTTTTATTTATGCCATATTTTTCTATTTTTGATGATTTTCCTGAACATAGGGCTATTATATCTCTATAAGTAAAATAATGCAAATGACCTCCATCATAATGCTCTTTGTCTCCCGAGGTATTTGGGAATCTTCCAGAAATGAGTTTTAAGATGTGTTTATAGTATCTTATGTTGGGGGTTGAGATGATTACATGCCCTTTTGGTTTTGTTACTCTGAAAAGCTCATTTACAAGGTTTAAAGGGTCAAATACGTGTTCTATTACATCTAAGCATACTGTATAATCAAACATGTTATCATTAAAGGGCAACTTCTCAGTATTGATGTTAACTGTTTTTGTCTTTACTTTTTTATCTTTTAACAAAGATAAGGCTGTTTTTGATATGTCTGTTCCATAATATTCGTTAACTTTATCTTTTATTAAATGAAATAAAGCTCCATCTCCACATCCAACATCCAGGAGCTTATTACAATCTTTAATTAATTTAGAAGCTTCATAAACTCTTGTTCCTTTTTTTGAATAGTCTACTTTCTGATCTTTTTTTCTATCCCAAATTTTATTGTAAACTTCTTTTTCCATACTAAAATTAATTTGAAAAGGTTTAATAAAGTTGTTAAGACCTTGACTTTAAGGATTTTAACATTTCCATGTCTTCTTCTTCAAATGATCTTAGAATGAACAGTATCGCTAGATAAATTAACAGAGAGATTATTGAAGATATTATTAACCCAAATAGCGAGTCTGTTAGAAGATATTTTTTTAACCATGAGATTGCAAAAAATGCCAATATGGCTGATAAAATTATTTTTAGATAATTAATTTTGAAAGGAGTTACATGTATTATCTTCTTTGTATAAAGTAATAATGTTAATGCCATTGCAATTAAAGAAATTCCTGTTGCCACTGCTGCACCCATCATCCCGTGTTTTGGGATTAAGATTAAATTAAGGAAGAAATTTGAAATAGCCCCTATTAATGTAATATAAAAAACAGATTTTGTTTTTTCTAAGGCTAATAAAATCCTATTTGATGTTAGAAATAAGTAAAATATGAAATAGCAGACCGATATTAAGACAAGAACATTTGAACCTGCTACATATTCTTTTCCGAATAGAACGCTAAGTATTTCTTTTGGAAATGATAAAATTATTATTAAGAGCGATAAATTTATTCCAAAAATCCATTTGGTCACTGTTTTGTATAATGAAGAAAACATGTGGGTTTTTTCCTGAGCATAAAGTTCACTTAATATTGGAAGGAATAGGACTACTAAAGCATTCGGAATTACGAGCATTAACTGGGCTGTTGGAAGCGCGGCATTGTATATTCCCACATCAGATGCATTTCTGAAATAACCAAGCATTATTGTGTCTGTCCATAGAATCACTAAAAAGACGAAGGTGTTTAAAACTAATGGTATTGAATACATTACTAACTCTTTATTAGATTTTATTGATTTTACTTTTGTTCTAAATATTGGAAATATTTTCTTTTCCACAATAATTAATGAGGCTATGAACGTGAAAAATACAGCTATGATATAGGCTATGCTTGCACCTATAACTCCAAAACCAAAATAAACAAAAAGGAATGTCAGCAAGAATTTTATTGAACTTTCCCCTATATTTTTTGTATACACTTCATATTTTACTTTCTGGAATGCCCTTATAGTATTTAAGAAAACATCTCCCAGAACAGTCAATGGAATTGATATAGACAAGATTTTTAATATTAAAGATAAATTTTCATTATGGAAAAATTTGACAGAAACAAAATCTGACAGTAGAAATAATAATAAACCAAATACTAAGCTTAACGGTAATAATATCTTTAAGGATGAAGTTATGACTCCTTTTATTCTTGGATTGTCTAACTTGCCTTTGTAATAAGAAACATATCTTTGGACTCCTACATTTAAACCTAGAGTTGAGATAACAATTAAACTTCCTGATATTGCCAAGCCTAATGATAGCAAACCATACTGCTCTGTTCCTATTCTACCTACAATTACTCTGTAGCCATAGGACAATATTTTTGATAGAACTGTTCCTAGTAAAATAATTAACGCTCCAGAAAATATTTTCTTTAGGTGGTTTTCTTCCATCCATAAAATTATAGAAGTTTGTTTTAAATAACTTTGTTTCTAAGTTTTTTCTTTAATCTAATTAGATATGGGAAGATTTTATACTCTCTGCTGAAATGTAAGGCTGATTTTTCACCTTCTTTCCAGATAATAGGAATTTCTTTTATTTTGTAATTATGCCTTAATGCCCTAATTAGCATTTCTGTATCCCATGCAACGCCTCTTTCTAGCTTTTCATCGAAGCCCATTTCATCTACAAGTTTTGTTATTACCTCTTTCTTAAAAGCTTTGAAACCACATTCATGGTCTCTTATGTTTGTGCTGTAGTAAAACCTTACAAAAATATTGAACAAATGACTTGCTATCAATCTAGACAACTTTCTTTTTGTTTTCGAGCCCTTTACATATCTGCTCCCTGTTACAATATCATATCCTTCATTTATTGTATTTATCAGTGTTGTAAGATATTGGAGGTTGGTTGCTAAGTCCATGTCCATAAAAACTACAATATTTCCCTTAGCTTTCTTAAACGACTGAGCAAGATTTTCTCTTCTTGTAGGACCATTTTCATATCTTAGGTGTATTAAATTATGTCTCTTTTTTGAAAGCTTTTCCAGGATACTGCCAGAATTGTCTGTTGATGAATCGTCTACTACTACAAGTTCAAAATCAAATGGAAGTTTATCAATCTCTTTAAGGATTTCTTCCACATTTCTTTTTATTATTTTTTCTTCGTTATATACTGGAATAAACAAAGAAATTTTCATTTTCTCCATTTTGATGCGATTAACAACATTAAGGTTAAAAGTATTCCTATAAGGCTTATTATTAAGTGGGAAACTCTTTTTGCGTTATAATTTAATTTTAAGATGTATTCTCCTTCAGGCAAATTCACTTTCATTAAGCCAAATTCATCTTGTTTTATTTCTATATTTTCTTCGTTTATTGAAGCAGACCAGAATGGATGCTGGGAGAATTTTAATACTGCTTCATTTTTTGTTTTAGTATTTATGTAAAACTCCATTTTTTGGCTTTCTAAGACTAATAACTTGAATTCTGCAGGGCTTTCAAATTCAATCCATGAAGGTTCGTAATCTTTTAATTTGAAAACTGTGAAATGGCCAATTTCATATACCTGTTCGAACTCTTCGATAGTTTTTAACTTATTTTTTAGGCTATCTTCTGATGAAACTATATACTTCCCATTTAATAATTCCATCTTCTCTACTAATTCTTCATTAGAAATGGTTGAGACTGTTTTTCCAAATAGTCTTTTTCCTTTGGTTGAGCCTATTGTTCCCTCTAGTGGATAAGGGAAGGCTCCAGACCAGCCCCCGATGTGGGAAACACCAGTATAATGGGAGGACATGGCGTATATTGAGCTTACTTCAATGTCTGCATCCAAAACGTTATCCCATAAGTGTTGATAGATTATTCTTTCATTATTCCCGTTTACATTATTTTTTACCCAGTTCCATAATGGTAATATTTCTTCCTGAATTATTGGAGTATTTTCAGATGTTCTTGTTAATGTTTCTTCAGGTAGGTAATAATTTATGTTTACAATAAAGAAGAGTAAAACAATTATTGTTATAATTTTTTTATAATTTTTTAAGAAATTCCAAGTTTCTAAGGTATTTTTTAATCCATAAACTGCAAAAACCAATAATGCTATTTCTAACTGGATAAAAAACCTATAGCTATGAACCCCTTTTAATATCGGAAGATTATGCAAGGAAGGAATTAAATGCCAAAATCCACTTGAAAGGATTAGTGTTATTATAATGAATATAAAAGAAGATGCTAAAACAAAGTCTTTTTTCTTTTGTTTAAAGAAATGGACAATTCCTATTACTGCAAAAAAGAAAATTATTAACTGGGGAAGGGAAGATAAAAAAAATGTCCAGCCCATTTTCAGTATTGCAGGAAGATTAAATGAGAGTATTGCTGAAATAAAATCAGAAAACAAGTATTCTTTTGAAGCTGCAAAAAATAATGGCAGGATTGTTCTGTAAACTGTTTGAAAGACTGAGTCGCTTAAACCAAAACCATAACTTCTAGACCATGAGTCCATTAATAACAACTGGAAGGTAAAGATAATAGTTGTTAAAAATGACAGCAAATAGATTATTGTATATGATGAGATTATTCTTTTCAGCTTTTGTTTTTTCATTAATATGTGAACTAATAGAAATACTAATGATAAGACTACAGCGCCTATTGCTGCAAATGGGTGGGAAAATATTGTTAAGGATAGGATTAAAGATAAAACTGCAACGAGTTTCAATGAATCTGGATTTTCAAAGTATTTTATTAAGAAATAGTAGAATAATATAAAAAATCCTAACCCGAAGTAATATGTCCACATTCCTCCAAGAATTGTTAATACTACATCTCTGTATAAAACCATGTAAAGTAAAGTAAAAAACAATGCTCCAGTTTTGTGATATCTCTTTAATAATGTATAAAGAAATATGGTGGGCAATAAGTAAGCTAAATAGACTAGTATCTTATATGATAAGATTAGGTCTATTTTGAAGATTAAGTTCATTATTGAAATTAACCAAAATCCTATTTGTGGATATAATGAAGCTAAAGGAAATCCTGCAAAATCGTGAGGAAACCATCCGTAAATCCATCCTGTGTTCTGTATAACCTCTGAGATATAAAATTTAAACTCTGAAAGATGGTAGGGATTATCCAAATAAATTAAAAATCCTGGTCTGAATATCTTATAGAACATTAAGACAGAAAATAAAACTATCAAAATGTAAGGATAAACTTTAATTAATTTTTTCATTTTTAATCACATTTACAATTCTTTCAGCTGCTTTTCCATCCCAGAGTTCTACCTTGTTGGATTTATCAAAATGACCATTGAGAACTGAATCCACTATCTTCCTTATTTTGTTTTTATCTAAACCTGTTAATGTGTTAGTTCCATTAGATATCGTTGTTGGCCTCTCTGTATTTTCCCTCATTGTAATGCAAGGAATATTTAATACTGTAGTCTCTTCTTGTATTCCACCTGAATCTGTTAAAACCATTTTTGAGTTCATCATAGCATTCATAAATTCAAGATAACTTAGAGGTTCTGATAATATTATATTCTTCATTGTGTTTAACTTGCTATTTAAGCCGAATTTTTCCAGATTATTTCTAGTCCTTGGGTGGATTGGCCAGAATATTTTTATCCTTGATTGAAGTTCATTCATTATTTCCAGGATTGTTTCAAGATTTTCTTTTTTATCTACATTTGATGGTCTATGCAATGTTAAAACAGCATAATTTTTTTCTTTTACAGTTTTTAATTTCGATGCTTTTTCTTTATGCATTAATAAAGTGTCGATCATTAAATTTCCTACAAAAAATATCTTATTCTTGTTTATTCCTTCATTTAATAGATTTTTCTCTGCATCTCTTTCTGTTATGAATAAATAATCTGATATCTGATCTGTTAAAACTCTGTTAATCTCTTCAGGCATTTCTCTGTCAAAGCTTCTTAATCCTGATTCAATATGGGCTACTTTTATTCCTAATTTAGATGCAGTAAGAGCACAAGCCAAAGTTGAATTAACATCCCCTACTACCATGACTAAATCCGGATTTTCTTTTAGCAATACTTTTTCAAATTCCATCATTACTTTTCCAGTTTGTTCGGCATGGCTACCTGAGCCAATTCCAAGATTTATATTTGGTTCTGGGATCTCTAATTCTTTAAAAAAAGAACCAGACATCTTTTCATCATAATGCTGGCCTGTATGGACTAAAATATGGTTTATTTCTGTATGTTTAGAAATCTCTTTAGCAAAAGATGCAATCTTAACGAAATTAGGCCTTGTGCCAACAACACTGATAATTTTCATAGTAAAAACTAATAAGAAATCTATTTAACCTTTATTGTGTCCTTGTAGATTTCCTTCATCCATTCTAAAGTTAGAGGAACTCCTTCTTTTAATGAAATTACAGGATTATGGCCTAGTAAAGCTTTGGCTTTTTCTATGCTTGGCTTTTTATTTATTACGTTGTGTTTATCCTCTGGAAGATATTCAACTAAGGAATCATCTATTCCAAGATAATTCAAAATTATATTGCTCATCTCTTCTACGCTCTTATACTCTGTTCCCCCAATGTTGATTACTTCACCTGCTTTGAATTTATCAGCTGCATTTGCTAGAGTAGGGATAAAATCATCGATGTACATGAAAACTCTGTTATAACCCTTGTAGACTTGATATGGCAGCTTATGTAAGGCTCTATAACAGAATAAACATACAACACTCCTATAATTGTGATATAATTCTCCAGGGCCATAAGCATTGAAAAATCTTAATCTCATTGTTTCTAAATTATGCTTCTTTACAGAGTTCATAATCTGCATTTCATTGACCCATTTGGTTATTGCATAATCGTTATGCTGAACAACAGGATATTTTTCCATGATATCTTCTGTCATTATAGGAAATCTCTGCTGTTCTCCGTAGACTTCAGAAGAACTTGAAAAGATTAACTTGAAATTATTTTCTCTTTGCAGTTCAATGATATTCCTCATGCCTACTGCATTTGTTTTCCATAAAGTATCATAGTATTCCTCTCCGTTGATTCTTCCGAATTCTGCTGCAAGATGATAGACATAATCAAATTTATGATGCTTAAAGGGTCTGCTTAACTGCCTAAAATTAACTACATCAGCCCTAAAATAGTTTTGATGACGAGCATGCTGCAAATCAACACCCCATACCTCATGACCTCTTTTTAGCAATTCCCTCCTTAAAGGGACGCCTAAAGTACCTTCACACCCTGTAATCAGGATTTTTGCCATCTTAGCTGTATAGATAGAGAAAAACTTTTTAACCTTATTGTTAAAAGAAGGCTAAAAAGCAAGTATTTTTATTATTTTCCCTGAGTTACAATAATTATGAAGATTTTGATTATTACTAATACGGATTCAGACCATGTTAGGCTGGTTTATTTGATAAAAGAGCTGCTTAGCAGGGGGGAGGAAGTGCATTTAATGTGTTCTGGAAGCTCTGAGGAAGCTTTAAGAGCGATTCATAGAGAGAATATCAAACTTTATGCTTTCCCTGTTGATACAAAGAGATTTTCTAATTTTAAAATGTTTAGATATGGGATGTTCTTTTTGACTGCAAAGGGCAAAATAGAAGAGACAATTGATGAAATTAAACCTGATGTAGTCTATGCTTATAATCTACTTTCAGGATATCCTACAATGAAAGCCTTGAAGGATAAAAATATTAAGTTCTTTTTTGATATGACTGATTTTTTCCATGACATTTTCAGAATGAAGATGAATCTGAACAAGGATAGTTTTATTATTAAAAGATTGAGAAAAATGGAAGTTGCAGTTATTAATAATGCTGATAAAGTATTTACTGTTAGTAATTCTTTTAGGAATGCAATTATGGGAATGTCTGACAAGAAAAAAGAGGATATAATTGTTGTGCATGAAGGAGCTAATCCTGAAGTGTTTAAACCTATGGAGAAAGATGCTGAGCTTGTTTCTAAGTATGGTTTAAAAGATAAAATAGTTATTACTTTTATTGGTGGGATTGAGAAGCATGATAATTTAGATATGGTTGTTGAAGCTGGAAAAAAACTTTGCAATGAAAATAGGAAAGTAAAATTCTTAATTGTTGGAGACGGGGGGTATTTGCCAGCTGTAAAAGAGAAAGTTAAAGAAGAAGGCCTGGATGAAGAATTTGCGTTTACAGGATGGGTTCCATTCAAAATAATTAATACTTATTTATCATTAGCAGATATAGCAATACTTGTTTATTCTAATACTTTGATAACAAGATATGTTGGTACTACTAAACTTTATGAGTATTTAGCATCTGGAATTCCTGTTGTAGTTCATGATCTTCCCGGAACAAGAGAAGTATTGGAAGATGGATATGGATTATTATTCCCATGTGATAATACTGAGGAATTTACAAATCAATTAAGAAAGCTGATAGAAAATGAAAGTTTAAGAGAGGAGTTAAGCAAGAAAGGAAGAAAATTGATAATAGATAAATTTAATGTTCTAAACCAGTCTAAGAAGATGGTTGATGCAATGAAAGTTTAGTAGTGAATTAAAAAGCGAAATAAATATATACTAAATTACTTCTTAATTTTCATGCGAAAAATGAAATTGGTGATTTTTTCTTTGATTATTGTTTCTATTTTATTCATTGCTGGCTGCCAGGAAACTGTCGGTAAACCCACGCCTTCTCAGCAAAAATATTTACAGACTAATGTAAGATGTAGTGATCCTGATGCAAAATTCAATTATACTCTTGACCCCAACAGTAAGTACTACAAAAAAACAACCGTTTCTTATACTCTGAGAGGAGAAGTTATCAGTAATGTTGATGTGTGCGTTATTGCTGATAATTACTACAACCCGGGAATAGAAGTCCAAGATTGTGCTGGAGGGACTCAGGATTGTATCGATATAGGTGTTGACTATTTTGTTAAAGAGTATTATTGTGACGGGGTGTATGATATAAAGAGTGAGTTCTTCCCATGCGAGTATGGATGTAGTAACGGGGAATGTCTAAAACGTAAAGGATGCACCGAATATACTAACCCCCCTACCTGTACAAGGGATCCTCTATGTGCATGGCAATATAAAAAAGGTCAAATTACTGGGTTAACTAATGAGTATGAGTGCATATATCAGTGTACTGAATATAATGGCATCAAAGATGCTTGTATCCGAGATCCTGACTGTAATTGGTATGAAGCGACTCAGCAATGTGCCAAGAAGTAAGGGGTATCTTTATTTTCTTTTTAGCATCCTTTAAAAGCTTTTTTTAATTGATTTTATTATGAAAATTGCCCACATCAACATGTTTTATTCTCCCACATTTGGTGGTGTAGAGCAGGTAATGCAGGAATTAGCAGAAAGGCAAGTAAGAGATGGGCATGAGGTTCATGTTTTTTGTTGCGATTCTGATAAATATAATCAAATTAAAATAAAAGAAGAAGTGATTAATGGAGTTAAGGTTCATAGATGTCCTTATTGGTTTAGACTTTCTTTATCTACGCATATATGGCCTTCATTATTATGGAAATTGCCTAAGTATGATTTTGATATTTTACACAGCCATGTGTCTGGTCATTTGTATGTTTTGATTACTGGTTTAGTTTCTAAATTTAAGAAATCTAAGCATGTACATACAACACATTGTCCTTGGACAGATGCTTTCAGACCTAAGATATTGAAACCTTTTCTATTTGTAAATGATTTAGTTTTAAATAAATGGGCTTTTAGCATGATTGATAAAGTTGTTTCTATAACGCCATGGGAAGTTGAGACATTTTTATCTAAATATGTTGATAAGGATAAAATAGAGATAATACCTAATGGAATGGATCCAATACTGTATAAGAGAGTTATTCCAAATAATTTTAAAAAAAATTTAAAGATTAATGGAAAATTGGTTTTGTTTTTTGGAAGATTGAATCCTACAAAAGGACCTGAGGTATTAGCAAAAACTGCTTTAGAAATTTTGAAAGAGAGAAAAGATATTTATTTTTTATTTATCGGACCTGATGAGGGAAAGAAAGATGAAGTTATTGAGATAGTTAAGAATGAAAAAAATATCCAAGTTTTAGACCCTATAAGAGATAAAAGAAAAATAGCAGAAATGTATCAGGCAGCAGATGTTTATGTTTTACCAAGTTATAGGGAAGGACTGCCTTTGACTTTATTTGAAGCTTATGCTTCTGGATTGCCTGTTGTTGCTTCCCCAGTAAATGGAATATCTTATGAATTGAAAGAAGGAGAGAATGGTTTTTTAGTTAATTATGGTGATGTTAATAATTTAAAGAGAAAAATATTAGAAGTTTTGGATAATGAAAAATTAGCTAAGAAGTTTTCTGAGAATAATAAGAAGAAAGCTAAGAATTATTCGTGGGATATTATTGAGAAGAGATATATGGTGGTATATATAAAATCGAAAACTTTTTAATCATTTCTTAACTATTGGTATTATGAATTCAGCTGAAGAAATAGAGGGGGTATATTCTGCGAAGGTGAGAAGGATTGATAGAACAACCTTAGCCCTCTTAGTGGGCGGATTTTTCATAAGTGTAGCTTCAGTTGTAGCTGGAGCGAGCCTTAAGTCTGAACAAGACAAAAGATTGAATAGCTATTGTGAACTTGCATTCTTGATTGGGACAGGTATGATGGTCTCAAGCACGGTTTTTTATGCGATTTATCGTACAGAAGCCCATGCTGATAGACTGGAAAGCTTAGCTGAGGTTAGAACCTACCCAAAAATCGTAGGATCTCCTGACCAATAAAACGCTTTTTTTCTTAGCATGCAATTTAAGCATTTCCCGCAAGGGCCATTTTCTATATAACAAGAATAAGTTAATTCAAATGGAACGTTTAATTCTTTTCCTAAACTTGTTATTTCTGCTTTGTCTTTGTCTATTAATGGTGCTATAATTTTAAAATCACCTTTGTCTGTTGCATGCTTTTGCAGATTATTGGTTGATTCTATGAACTCTTTAGTTGTATCTTTCATGTGCACTCTGCCTTCATTAATTAATCCAATAAAAATATCGTATTTTTCTTTTGTTTTAATGAATTCAGATTCTGCATATGCTAAAGCGTTAATTAAAAAAACAGAATTTCTACAAGGAACCCACCAAGGAGATAAATCTTTTTTTTCATCTTCCAAATCTTTTTCTGTTGTTTCTGGTATATTTTTATTTTTATTTAATACTGCTGTACTTATTTCTCCAAGCCATTCTAAGTTTATTTTTTTAAATTCTGCATTTAATTCTTTGGCTATTTTTTTTACTGCTGTTTCTTCTTCTTTTACTGCTCTTTGATTGTAATCAAAAAATAGGAATTTTAATTTGTTATAGTTTAGTCTGTTTTTTACATAATATGCTGTTACTGTGCTGTCTAGACCTCCACTTATGACAATTAGAGCGTTTTTCATATATCTTTTTTGATAAAAATCTTTATAAAACCAGTTTATAGAATAGTATTATGACATTGGCCAAGGATTTGAAGAAAGGAGATAAAATTAGGTTTGATAATCAAAATCTTATTGTTGAAAAAGTTGAGGTTTCTAAGATAGCCAAGCATGGGAAGGCTAAGTGTAGGATAGAGGCCTTAGATGAGAATAATGAGAAAAAGGTCTTTATTGTGCTTTCTGAAGATGAAATTTCTTCAGCATAGGCTTAATAAAATTTTCTTTTTTAATAGACTGTATGATCCATATTATAATTGCTGCTTGTGGGGAGGTTAATTCTACTGAGAGAGCTATAAATGCATTTTTGAAGCAGAATATCAAGGAAGAGTTTGAAATAATAGTTTCAGACCCATTTACAGAGACAAAATGGATGATTGAAGAGAAATTCCCGGATAATAAAAGAATAAGGTATTTTGAAGATCCTGGAAAGGGAAAGAGTAATGCTTTGAATTTAATTTTTAAAGAGATATGGTCTAATGATAAAGATAATATAATAATTTCAACTGATGCTGATGTTTATGTTTCTGAGAACTCTGTAAATGCTATTTTAAGTGAATTCAAAAAAGCACATATTGGTTGTGTTTCTGGAAGGCCTGTTTCTACAAATTACAGGAATAATATGTATGGATATTGGAGCCATTTTTTGTGTGATGTTGGGGCCCATGAGATTTCAAGGAAAAGGAGATATCATAAAGGACAGTTTTTAGAAACATCTGGTTACTTGTTTGCTTTTAGAAATGGAATAATTAAAGAGATTCCAACAGATGTTGCAGAGGATACAATAATTCCTTATAGGATATATAACCAAGGGTATATGATTGGCTATGCAGAAGATGCTAAAGTTTATGTTAAATGGCCCACTAATATGAAAGACTGGATGAAGCAGAAGAAGAGAGCTGCTGATGCACATACAAAATTAACAAAGTATGTTAAAGATTTTCCAAAAGTTAAATCCTTTATTGGAGAAATACTTGGAGGGTTAATAGGATTTGGAAGAATATTTTCTTATCCTAAAAATTTTAAAGAGTTTTTATGGACTTTAAATTTGTTTCCTACAAGATTAATTATGTGGCTGTCTTTGTATTATGATTTACATTTTAAGAAAAGGGAATATAGTGATGGATGGAGAGAAAATTTAGAAGTTGAGTCTACTAGGACTTTGGATTAAAATTCCCCATTTTTCAATTCTTTTTTTAGCTCTTTTAAGTTTTCAATTAATTTAACAGAAGGGTTAAAACACATGACGCAGATTCTGAATTTTTTAGTTAAAGTTTCTTTGTCTTCTACTATCCCAATTACTTTTTTATTTCTGGCATGAGCATAGCCTAGCTCCCAGGCAGTTCCAGAGCTTATTCCCTGCCAGTCTAATAAAGCAACCATGATATCACACCAATCAACCATATCCCTGTCTTTTTTGAAGATTGGTAAAGGATCAATGCCTTCTTCATAAATACCAGCATCTCTATGTGGAAGGAAAGTTTCATGACCTAAATCTCTACAGAGTTTATCTATTTTTTCTACTTTCTTTCTGTCTTCCTTATCCCATAATTTGCCAGCTACATAGACTTTTGCCATGGTTTAAAGAGAATAACTAATTTTAAAAGTATTATTGTTTAAGGTAAAAGTATGAAACATCAGTGGAACAGGGATTGTAAGGAGTTTAATGGAATATACTCATGTGAGGTAATGACTGCTGAAGACTACAAGGATTGCTCTGAATGCAGCTTTTACGAGAAAATTGGAAAGAAAATATTGATTTTAAAGCTTGGAGCTATGGGTGATGTAGTCAGGACTACTTCATTATTAACTGTCCTAAAGAAGAAATATGGAAGAGATTCACATATAACCTGGGTTGTTGAAGAAAACAGCAAGGAAATTTTATATAACAATTCAGATGTTGATAGAATTCTTGGTTATAATCCTGAGACTGCTTTGCTGTTAAATCAAGAAAAATTTGATGTTTTATTAAGTTTGGAAATTTCCCCACCAATTACTTTAGTTGCTAATATGATAAAAGCTGAGGAAAAATATGGTTATTATTTCAATGAAGATGGGCATCCTTCTGCATTTAATGATTCTGCTGTTGAATATTTAGAAACTGCATTTTCAAATAAGCTGAATAAGGAATGCAGGAAAACATACCAAAAGATGATGTTTGATATTTCTAAATTAGAGTATAATAAAGAAGATTATATATTAAACTTAGAAGGCTGGGAAAACGGCTATGGAAAGAAAATTGTTACTAATAGAACTAAGAAAGTTATCGGGATAAATGTTGGAAGCGCTGGAAGATGGCCTTCAAAGGCATGGCACCCTTCTAAAATAATTGAGTTGATCAAGAAATTAAATAATTACAATGTTATTCTACTTGGCGGGAAGAGAGAAACTGAACTGATAAAAGAAATAGAGGAAGGATTAGGAAACGTAAAAGTAATGAAGAACGATGTTAATAATTCTGTAAGAGAGTTTATTGGTGTTTTGAATAATTGTGATGTGGTTATTACCGGAGATAGTTTAGCTTTGCATTTAGCCCTTGGACTAAAGAAGAATACTATTGGATTATTTTTTTGTACTCCCCCATGGCAGGTTGAAGATTACAAGTATTTAAAGAAGATAAATTCTCCTTTATTAGAAAATTATTTTATGGATGACAGATATATTGAAGAATTAGTTAAATCTATAGACTCAGAATGTGTGTTAGAAGCTGTAAAACAGCTTTCTGGTTAATTTTAAATAGATTTCCTATAGAGATATCTTTATGAACTTCTCAGAGGTGTTGGAAGGGTTTACGGGAAAGAAGATTTTGGTAGTTGGAGACTTAATGTTAGATAAGCATATTCATGGAAATGTTTCCAGAATATCTCCAGAAGCTCCTGTTCCTGTTTTAAAAGCTGAAAAAGAGACTTTTAATCCTGGCGGGGCTGCTAATGTAGCAAGCAATTTAGTGACATTGGGAGCTAAAGTGTACTTGTCTGGAGTAGTTGGAGATGATGATGCCCAGAAAATTTTGTTTAATGAATTTAGAAAACTAAACATTGACACCAGCTGTATAATAAAAACTTCAAAACCAACCATACAAAAAGTTAGGGGGATATCAAAACAGCATATATTCAGGATTGACTATGAAGATTCTTCTAAAATTAATGAAAATGAAGAAAATCAGTTAATTAACTTAATAAAAGAAAAGATTTCAGATGTTGATGCTGTGATATTAAGTGATTATGCTAAAGGTACATTGACTGAGAATCTTGTAAAAAACATAATTTCTTTGGCTAAAGAAAATAATAAATTAGTAACTGCAGACTGCAAACCGATAAATATTGAATTCTATAAAAATGTTAGTTTATTGAAACCAAATAAAAAAGAAGCAATAGAGATGACATTAAAAGATAATGTTGAGGAGGCAGGAAGGAAATTACTTGAAATGACTCAATCGAATATATTGATAACTAGAGGTGGTGAGGGAATGAGTTTGTTTTTTGACAATGAAATAGTTAATATCCCTTCTAAAGCAAAGCAAGTATATGATGTTTCTGGCGCTGGGGATACGGTATTGGCTACATTAACTTTGGCGTTGGTAGCTGGTGCAAGCTTAAAAGATGCGTCTGAATTAGCAAATAAAGCAGCTGCAATAGTAATTGAAAAACCAGGTGTTGTTCCAATTCATTTAGAGGATTTAAAGAAAGAGCATTCAAGCAATATTAAGGTTGTTGAAAAGGCATGGGGGGAAGAGGAATGGCTGGTTAATACTGAGAAATACTGTGGAAAAAGAATGCTTATAAGAAAAAATTATTATTGCTCTTATCATAAACATAAAATTAAAGAAGAAACATTTTATGTACTTAATGGAGAATTAGAAATTATAAAAGGAAAAGTTTACTATGTTGTTAAGAGTGGAGAAACTTTCCATGTTAAACCAGAGGAATATCACAGTTTTAGAGCTTTAGAAGATACTACATTCTTTGAGTTTTCAACGCATCATTCAGATGAAGATAATTATAGGTTAACTCAAAGCGGAAATGGGGAGCATGAGCAATGGAAAAAGGAAATTGAGGGGGCTATTATAAAAAATGGATAAGAAACAAATGAATAGGGTAGTGTTTCTTGATAGAGATGGCACAATAAATGTTGATGTCGAATATGTTCATAAGATAGAAGATTTAAGATTTGAAGAAGGAGCACTTGAAGGATTAAGACTATTACAAAATCTTCATGGATATAAACTCATTATAATACGAGCATAGAATCATGCAGATATGCTTCTAAAATATTCTGGAGGCTGAGAAAAAAAGGCATAACAATAAGCCGTTTTGATTGCCTTATCGCAGCAGTTTTCATTACGAATGGTGTTACTAGAATCCTTACAAGAAACAAAAAACATTTTGAAAACATAAAAGAATTAAGCGTTATAAGCTATTAAATACCAAAGACTTTTAAAAATATAACATATAATGTTTCTATGTCTTTTTTAGAAAAAATAGAAAAGTGGCTGGATAATAGGTATAATTTACTCTTAGTTATTATTTTATTATTTGCTTTGTTTTTAAGATTAAAATATTTTGATATTAACACTTGGTCTTTATGGTGGGATGAAGCTACTTACTTAGCAACAGGAAGATACTGGGCTTTTGGAGATACTTTATGGGCTGTTGAAGCTGCAAGACCTCCTTTATTCATGTTATTAATTGCATTATTTTATAAATTCGGGTTTAATGAATTATGGATTAGATTTTTTACTGTAGTTGTGCCTTCATTATTTATTGTATTTTTAACTTATTTACTTGGAAAAGAGTTGTATAATGAAAAAGTTGGGCTAATTGCAGCATTATTAGCAAGTGTTTCATGGATGTTTTTATTTAATATAGCAAGAGTTCATTCTGATTTATTGGCTGTAGCTTTAGGTTTGGCTGCAATTTATTTCTTCTGGAAAGGTTATGTTATACCGGAAAAGAAAAATACTTTTTACCTGATCTTAACTGGAGCATTTCTAAGCTTGGGTTATCTAACAAGGTTGTCTAACCTTCTAGTTATTGGAATTATTGGTTTTTATTTAATAATAACTGAGCAGCATAAATTTTTGAAAAGAAAAGAATTATGGTATGCGGTTTTATTTTTGGTTTTAGTTTCAATTCCTTATATGATCTGGGGGCATTTTCATTATGGCAGTTATATTCCTTGGTTAGGACAGTATGGGGCTGGAGCTGAAGATGCTGCTGCACAACCATTGGCTTGGGATGTATTTTCTGTGGTTAAAATATATTTAGTTCCTTCAATGTGGTCATGGTTAGGGAAGTTAGCGTCTATAAAGCAGGATTTTATATTATATATATTGTTCTTTGTTGGATTATTAATTACTTTAAAATTTGTTTTAGGTATAGACTTAGTTTTCAAAAATAAAAATAAAGAAATGAATGCTGATTTAATGACCTTTCTTATGATTCTTATTACCATTATGTTTTTTGTGGTTGTGCAAAGACAGATAGGAGATCCAAGATGGCAGATGTTTGCTGCACCTGCTTTGTTCATTGTAATTGGAAGAGGCATTATGTGGGGGTATGATTATTTCAAGAAGTATTCAAAGAATGGAGCTATTGCAGTAATAACTGTTCTTTTATTAATTGGAATATTTTCACAAATTACTCAGGCAGATTCTTTATTAAATCAGAGAAAGAATGATCAAGCAGGGATTAAGAGCGCTGCAGAATTTATTAAGCAGAATAGTGAAGTAGGGGAATGGGTACTGAGTAATAATATTCATGCTGAGATGACTTATTGGGCGGATAGACCAACGAGAGGATTTGGAAAAGATGAAGAAGATACATTAAAAGTAATAGAAGAGTTAAAACCTAAGTTTTTAGTCATTACCAGTTATTTTAATTCTCTGGACTGGACTTATGAACTTCCATCAAGACATATGGATTTGTTTACACCGGTTGCTGCATTTGATATTTATGGAAAACCGTTAGTTAGCACTGAACAAAATCCTACAATTGTTGTGTATAAGGTTAATATTTAAGTATTTATTGCATTTATTTGAATTATGGAACAAGAATCAGAAAAAGAGCAAAATTTTCTTTATGAAAACTCCAATTTCATACTTGCTTTTATCTTGATATTTGCACTTGTCTTAAGATTGAAATATCTTACTATAAACTCTGCGCTATGGTTTGATGAAGCTGAGTATCTTGCTATGGCTAAAAATTGGGCGTTTGGCATACCATTTAATATTCCTGAGGTTAGACCTGTTTTACTTCCATTTTTTGCTTTTATTTTCTACAAGATAGGAGTTAGCCCAGAAATGCCATTAAGAATCATAGAGTTAATATTTTCTATAGGGGGCGTATATTTTGCCTATTTGTTGGGAAAAGAGATGTATGAGAAAAGAGTTGGTCTCCTTTTTGCATTTTTTATGTCTATATTTTATTTAAACCTCCTTTTTACTACCAGAATTTTAACTGATATGCCCACTACGGCGTTATGGACATTGGCAGCTTATTTATTCTGGAAATGGAGCAAGAATAAATCCTCCATCTATCTCAATTTAACGGGATTAATTATTGGCTTGGGGATATTAATGAGGTTTCCTTTTGGACTGATACTAATTGCCTTTCTGATTTATTTGTTGACGGTGTATGGGCTCAAGTTTTTGAAAATTAAAGAAATCTGGACTTTCCTTCTAGTGATATTACTTACTTTAGTTCCTTACTTTTTATGGTTTTATCTGGCTTTTAATAAATTAGCTATACTCTCTACAGGAGGGTATTATAAATATACTTTTTTATTGTGGGAGTACATTAAGGTCTATTATACCTATTTCTACAGCCCTGCTTATGTTTTGTTTTTATTGTTTTTAGCAGGCCTCGGGATCTTTCTGTTTAAATTGGTTGTAGGATTTGATTTAATTAGAAAAAATACAAGTTTGCAAAAAAACTTATTCCTTCTTTTGCTTCTTGTCGTGCCTTTCCTTTATTTTGGAATGGTTAATGAATTAGATCCGAGATACTTGTTTTATACTTTTCCGTCTGCTTTTTTGATTATTTCTGTATTGGTGTTATTCCTATACGATTATATAAAAAAACATAACAAAAATATAGCTGTGGTTGCCATATTACTCCTTTTGTTATTCTCTGCAATATACCAGATTAGGTTCGCTGAGCAAGGAATAAGCACTAAGAAAGATACTTATATCCAGTACAAAATTGCAGGCCTTTGGATAAAGGAGAATTCAATTGAGAATGATAAAATTATGTCAGACGGTGCACCTATGCTAACTTATTATTCTGAAAGAGAGGTTATTGGTTGGGGGGAAGAAGATAATTTTGAAGAAACATTATCTGAGAAGAATCCTAAATATATTATTTTGAGTGTTTTAGAGAAATCTCCTGTATGGGCTTATGACCTTCCTGTAAATGATTCTATAAGATTTAAATCTGCGGTTGGATTTGATACAAATGGGGAAGAAGTAGAAGGAAAAGACCAAATTCCTGTAATTATTATTTATGAAGTTAAATATTAAAAAAGAAAAAATATGAGATTTAACCCATTAAGCTAAATCATCCTCATCTTTAATAAATACAGAGCTAACTTTTTGATTTACAAGGTTTTTAACAATTTTAGCACTATACATGATTTCTTCAAATGATTTATTCTTAGGAAGAACTGTTTTTATTATAAATCTGGGACTGGTTAATGATTTCATTTTATGCTTCATAAACTCTGCATAAGCCTGTTGTTGCAATCCTTGCAATTCGTCTCCTGAAAAATAATGAGTTCTGTATTGAGAGGCAGCTAAACTGCTTGATTCTTTTATTCCTTCATCTAACAACCCCTCTTCCTGGAATTTTTTATACAAAGGAGTTCCTGCATAAGGCTGTGCAATATAAAATTGCGCAAAATCTAAACCAGAATCTTTAGCAAATTCTATTGTATCCCTGATATGCTTCATTGATTCATGCGGAAAGCCAAGTAAAAATGTTGAGCATGTCCAGATTCCAAGTCTATGGCAGATTCCAATTATTTTTCTTGCATATTTCAGATTTATTGGCTTATCAATATATTTCAAAGTTTCTTCATTTCCAGATTCAATTCCAAAAATAGCTAGATAATAACCAGCTTTCTTCATTAAAGTAAGAATTTCTTCATTTAAAGTCCAGATAGCAATCCCATTTGGAGTATACCATTTAATGTCTAATTTTCTTTTTATAATTTCTTTACAAATTTCTTTAATTCTTTGACCTGAAACTGCTAAGTTATCATCCTGGATCCTGAATTGCCTTACATTATAAGTTTTAACTACATGCTCTATTTCATCAACAACATTTGTTGGTGATCTAGAACGCCAAACTCTTCCCCATACTGTGAAAATTGAGCAGAAAGAACAATGTTGCGGACAGCCTCTGCTTGTTATTATATCTGTTGATCTCCCGCGCATAGCCCATAAAGCACTGTCTGGATGGGTGATATAACGCTCCATTGGCAATAGATGGCGAGCGGGAAATGGTAATGAATCTAAGTCTTTGATGAAAGGTCTAGGTTTATTTTTAATTGGAGAAGTGTTTCCTCTTTCAATTGTGCCATCTATTCCTGTTAATTTTTCTTTATTCTCATATTTAGAAATGATTTCATTAAATGTTTCCTCTCCTTCTCCGAAAGCTATTAAATCAACATTTTTATTTTTAAAAACTGAATTAGGCTCTGCTGAAGAATGTGCGCCACCAAATACAATTAAAGAGTTAGGATTTATTTTTTTTGCTAAATTTGCTATTTCAAAAGCATCCTGTTCGTAAGCAGTATAGCCACAGTTAATGCCAATGACATCTGCGTTTATTTCCCTCATTCTTTTTTCAATTTCATCATAGCTTAGACCAACATGATATTTATTTGGACCTAATTTTTTGACTTTTTCATAATAAGCTAAAGAATCTATAATCCTGACAAAGAAACCATTTTTTTCTAAATAAGCTGCAATATAAGCAGGACCTAGAGGGAATTTTACATTTCTTATACCTGCCCTTAAATCTCCTCTTAGAGGGGGAATAACGAACAGCACTCTTGTCTTTTTATCCATTTTATTGTACTAAACTAATTCCTATATAAGTTTTCTGAATCTGTTTAAAACCCATACTTTTCCGTAAATTAAAGTTATTAGGAAAACAGCTGGAGCATGCAGTATCCAGGCTTTTTCTTTTGTTTTAAAATAATTTTTAATTGAGACAATTAAGTTAGGAAGAATTGTTAATGAGCTTATTAAGAATGAAATAAATATAATGTATTCATTAAATGTTCTTGGCTCCCAGAAGTATTTTCTGTTTTCTATATTTTCAGTTCTTTGATGGGTTGCCCAGTAGTTTCTTTTTTTTAAGAAGTTAAAGAAAGAATCAATTGCTAAATGGTGAGTATACGCATTTTTAGGTATAGCTAATTTAAGATTTTTTTCTGCAAAGGAATAAATCATTTCTACATCCTGGGTATAGCCATTAATTTCATCTAAATATTTTTTCTTTACTATAAAACAATTACCGCCGGTGCATAAGCAGTTTTCAGTTTGCAAAATATAAGTAAAATAATCTCCTTCATCTATTAACTTAATTTTATTTAATGCCATTCTACCCTCTATTGAACGGTAAATAGCAAAAGGATCTGTTCCAACTAAACTAAGATACCTATTCGTTATATTGTCTTCTTTTTTTACTAATAATTTACAGGCACAACCAATAACTTCTTTGGCGCTTAATGGCTTAATCATCTCTTTTAACCATTTCTTGCCTTGTAATTCATTATCCTGGTCTACAAAAGCTATTAATTCATTTTTGGCTTTCTGAACTGCCTGATCCTTTCCCATGCCTTTTCCTTCAGGGAATCTTTTTTTATTATTTAGTAATTTAACAGGATATTTTTTTAATAATTCTAATGTTCCATCTGTAGATCCACCATCTATTGTTATGACTTCAATCTTATCTTTTGGATAATCCTGAGAAAAAATACTATCTAGACAGCGTTTTACTAATTCTTTGTTATTGTAAGTCGGTATTACAAAGCTTACTGATGGTAAATTTTTCATGATTTTATAAAGAAAAGAAGGGTTTTAAAATTAGCGTTGCAGAGGTTTTAGCTTTTGTGCAGTCCTCTCCCTTAAAACAATTCTAATTGAATGGCATAACATCCATACTCTTTTATGTTAAGACTAAGTTCTCTTTTAATACTATCTCATTGTAAATGTTGTTGTATGATTTCATAGCAGGAGTCCTGACCTTCTGGGCTATTCGACCATTCTCGTTAGAGTTGTCCAAGTTGTTCCTGTTGGAGTTGAGGCCAAGATTCCTGTTAAGGTAAACCCCCGAGATTTGTAGCCTGTTAATTAAAAGTAAATCACCACTGCTTCATTTTTCATTTCTTACTAAATGTTGCAGTTGAATTTTATGGCTTTATTTTTAAAGCACTATCAACAGGCTTGTAGCCCAACCTTTCGGTCAGGAATATTTAAGAAAGTAAAGAAGTATTTAAAACTGCTCAAATTTTTTCGGTGGCTACGCCACAACAACTACCCGACCATCCTCGAGAGAGTTGCCCAAGTCGTACCCGTAGGAGTAGAGGCCAAGATCCCAGTCAAGGTAAACCCCCGAGATTCCTAAGTTATCTAAAGATGGTTCTTGTTGTCTTGTTGTGCATAACCTTCTTGATCCTTCTTCTGATTTACAGGGCAATCCGTCTTCTAATGAAACATTTTCATTTGAGAAATTTCCATCTTGTCCTGCTAGGATTGATGCATGCCTTACTGTTGTATCTTCAGTTACTTCAAAATTAAGTTTGTATTGCCCTTCATCAAAATTTTTAAGCCCATATCCTACAAGCATGCATGGAACTCTGTCTAAAGTTCTTTCATCTGAAGGAAGCTGATTAAATAAGTCTACAGCCATTTCGTGGTTTTTTCCAGAGAAATCGAGGGCTATTCCTAAGTCAACATAGAATCTATCTCTTATTCCTAATATGTCCCCATCATTTAAAGTTCTTTGAATTTCCTCAGGTCTTATTATTCTTTTTTCAGGTGCTACTAAAGACTGAGCAACTGGCAAAATTAGGGGGCTTGAGCCTGTAACTGTTGGAATATCATTTATAACTCTTAATTCAAGCCTTTTTAGACATTTATTTCCGTTATATCGATCATCAATTACTTGATTAAAATCTCTTAAAAATTGTTGTGCACCCTGCCCATGAAGCAAGTAAAGAATAATAGGTGGTTGTTTTATTCCAGGTTTAAATGCATATTCTGGTGCCATTTTTATCTATTTAAAGGGATTATAACATTAGTTTATAAATCTTTCTGTTTGTTATTATTTTTTAGGGGTAAAATTAAAGAATTTCAATTCTTTCTATGGGTTATTCTCTGGACTACTGGGATTTTATTGACGAATTTGTACTTGTCAAATATCTCAGATTCATTAACTCCACAGGATGAACATATGCCTACTCTTTTCTTGATTAATTGCCTTCTGAAAGCTCTTGCTTTTTCATTATTCCATATTTTCATGAACGGCTCTTCAAATACATTGCCAAAAACTATCTCATTTTCAGCATAAAAATCACAAGGACAGACATTGCCATCCCATGTGATGTAGGGAGTATACCATGGCAGAAAACAAGGAGCTGTTTTGTTATGGCCTTTATTTACACTTTCTCCCTCTATTTTATCAAATTTATATAAGAAATTGATTAAGTTTGCAATTCGCACGTCTGTTTTCACATTCCTTAGAACTTCTTTTAATTCTTCTCTTACTTTTATTATATCTTCTGCTTTGCTTTTATTTAAACCTAAGTCTGTATTTTCATTCATTCCTAATCTAATAACGAAAGTACCGTTTATTGAATCAACTCCAATTTTATCTGCCCATTTTATGTATTCTGGCAATTGCATTAAGTTTTCCTGCTGGACAACCATGAAAGTATGAATGTTTGTTACAGTATTCCCAACTTCTTTTTTTAATTTAACAAAGTTTTCTGTGTTTTCTATTACTTTTTCAAAATTAGCACCAACTCTTATTTTTTCATAGGTGTCTTTTTTCATGCCGTCAATTGAAATTGATAAAATATTTGGAGAAGATTCAAGCATTTTAAGGCCATTATTTCTATTTAGTAATGTAGCATTAGTATCTAACTTTACAAATGTATTTTTTGATCTTGCATGCGCAATTATTTTATAAATATCTTTATTCAAGAAAGGCTCTCCAATTCCTGTTAGATTTAAGTAACAAGGATAGATCTGGTCAAAAATATGCCTGTAATTTTCATAAGAGATTGAACCAATAGGCCTTTTCAAACCAACACCATGGGGGCACATGTTGCATTTTAAGTTGCAAACAGTTGTATTTTCCAGTTTTAACTTGAAAGGTGTTGGGGCTTTTGGAGTAGAGCGCATAGCATACCATGCATTTTCCAATACTTTCCTTGGATACCTCCAAGAGATACTATGTCTTAGAATGTGTGTGTATAACATTATTTATTTAATCCCTCTTTAAAGCTTATAGGACTATAATTTAAATCTCTTTCTGCGGAAGCTATAGTTCCTTTGTACTTTGATTCTAAGCTCAATACAAATGATTTCTTCAAAGGAAAACTTGGCCCTAGAATACTTCCTACTGAACTTATTACTAGACAAATTGGAATAGGTATATGAATTTTTCTCTTTTGGATATTATATTTTTCACTTATAACATTTATGAATTCATTAAATGATATTTCATTTCTCCCTAGGATATCATAAGTTTTTTTTATTGATTTTCTTGAATTAATACATGAAATAATGGCTTTTACAACATCATCCACATGAACAGGATTTAGAGTATATTCACCGTTTCCAACAATTGGGATGAACTTAAAGGAGTTAATGAAACTGATCATCTTTTTCATGCTGTTGCTGTTTTTTCCATAAATAAAAGAAGGCCTTAATATTGTGTAATCTAAACCTGAGTTTTTTATTAAATCCTCAGCTTCTTTTTTGCTTTTTCCGTAATCATCTAGATAATCTTTTGTAGAAGCCATTGAACTGACAAAGATTATTCTTTTTACTTTATTTTTTTTACATGAATCAATTAAATTTTTGGTTCCCTGCACATTTACTTTGTAATAATCTTTTTTGTTTTTTGAGTCTATGACTGCTGCTAAATGTATGAGAACTTTTGTTTTCTTTAAGAGTTTATTTACTGAAACTGTATCATTAATATCTCCAACAACCGGATCTATTTTACTATTGTCTATATATTTCCTGACTAAACACTTAACCTTTTTATCTTTCAATTTAGGTATTAAATTACTCCCAAGAAATCCTGTTGCTCCTGTTATTGCAATCATTTTGCAGATACTGTCAGCATTTCCTTTATCTTAAATGTGAATTTATTATTTTTAAATAAGTCAAAGAACTGATGATACATCTGCTTCCTTAAGAAAAACTTCTGCTGGTTTATGAAATATTTTGTCTGCTCATAAGCATTTGATTTATAGAATTCCCTCCATAACAAAGCAGATGAAACTTTAGAAATATTTGCATGGTGGCCAAGAACTCCAAAAGTCACATAATCTTTTAATGATGAAGGCAACTTGGTTTTACTCTTACTTACTGATAAATTAAAATAGGGCGTTCCAGGAAAAGGTCTGTAGATTTGCAACAAGTTTTGATCAGACGGAACTTCTTTCATGAACTTCTTTGTCATTTGGATTTCCTGCGAGGTTTCATCTGGATGACCCATCATATAAGTGATAGTCACCATTATTCCATTTTCCCTTAATCTCTTGGTTATTTTTTTTGCTTTTTCCAATTCTATTTTCTTTCCAAGCATTTTCTGGATTCTTGGACTGCCAGATTCACATCCCAGCATTATTCCTTCACAACCTGCTCCTGCAATTAAGTCTGCCATTCTCTCTGTCATGCAGTCAAATCTGCTTACAGTATGCCATCCTATGTTCCTTCCAGACTCTTTCATCTCTTTAACAAATTGTTCAGTAAAGGCTTCATTAGTTAGATGCATATCTCCCCCTATATCCATTCTTGAGACATGTTTTTTTGTTAAGCTTTTTACATAATCAAATTGTTCTATTAACCTCTTTGCGCTCATGTTCCTAAATTTTCCACCATACTGCTTTACATCATTATTTGCGTGATGACAAAAACCACATCTGTATGGGCAACCACGATTTGCTTCCATCAGAACAAAATTATGCTTTGAATATGGAAAATATTTGTCTATGTCTTTTATTAATTCCCAGGCAGGCATTGGCTTTGTTTCAATATCTACAAACTTATCTTGGGGCGGTGTTATTTTTATTTCACTTTTAATTTTTATCCCCATTCCTTTTGGCTCTTTCTTGCTGCCATTTAAGTAAGCTAAATATTCTTCCAGAGAATATTCGCCTTCTCCCATTATTACTGCATCAATGGTTGGATGGTTTAAAGTTAAATGCGGTAAAATTGTTGCGTGAGGTCCTCCCCAAACAACATTCTTCCCCATAGATTTAGCAATATCACTTATCATCATTGCTCTTGTTAAACCTGGGCCGGTTAGAACTCCTAAAGCAACCATGTCTGGATTGTGTAAAGAAATGTCTTTTTTTATCTGCTCTTTTGAAACTTTTAATCCAGAATAGTCAATTACTCCTACTTCGTATCCTTTTTCCCTTAAATAAGCTGCAACGCTTAGGATTCCTAGAGGAGGATAAGCTCCAAATTCTGTTGCAGGCGCTATAAATAGAACTTTTTTGTAAACCATATTTGCTTAAATGGTATAATCTTTAAAAATTGTTCTATTTGCCTTTTATTTGAGAGTAGAGCATACCTAATCCATAAGCCATATGGATTGATAAAAACAAAAATGGTAATAATGACAAGTAGAGTAAGTTTTTTTGAATAGATAAAAAAACAGAGTAGACTATCACTATTGCCGTATAAATTAAAAAAGGAATTAATAATGGGTTATATACAAAATAAAGCGGGATTAATAGTATAACATATAATGAGAATAAAGATGGCATGAAAAAAACAAGTCCAGCCTGTTTTTTATTTATTTTTTCTTTAAATATTCTTACTTTTCCATATAAAAAGAATTGTTTGCAAAAAGACCAGTAATTCGGTCTTCTTCTATGATATACAATTAAGTCTGGATTATACGCCATTCTTATTCCGTTATCTTTCATTCTGGCAAACAATTCTGGGTCTTCTCCTGGAAATAAAAGCGGATTAAATCCTGCTATTTTATCAAAAACTTTTTTTCTTACAAAGCAAACCGCACTTGTCATACTTGATTCATCTGCGTTGAGATTTAACTTTCCTCTTTTGTAACGATTACTCATTACATAAGTTCCGAGAAAAGAAGATAAAACAACTCCGGAAGCTTTTGCAAAGAATGGATCATTTTTTGGGGTTAATTGCGGGCCACCAACGACATCTATCTCTGGATGAGTATTAAGAAATTTATCTGCATTTTTTAATAAATCTTCATGGACTGAAACATCATCATCAATAAATGCCAGTATTTCCCCTTTTGCTTTTTCTATGCCTTTGTTTCTATTTTCAGACGGGTTTAAACCAAATTCTACTATCACTTCATATTTCTTGGGGTCAAAATTTGATTTTTTTAATGAATCCAAAACTTCGATTTTTCTTTCTGGCGCAAGTGCTATGATTATTGAAAACCTATATTGCATTTTTAATCCCGTTATATATTGAAACTATAAATTTAAAAGGAGAATAGATTAACCTTAGCCTTACTATAGACAAGAACATTTCTATTACTGTTTTTATTTTTACGTGAGAACCCCCCGGTTCACTCCATTCTGTTGGGATTTCTTTTGTTTTGTAGTTTTTTCTTTTTAGCAAGTATAAAACATCAACATCAAATGCCCATCTTGTTTTTCCAATATCTGCTAATATATCTTTTAAAGCTGTTTTCTTAAATAATTTTGCCCCACATTGAGTATCTTTTAGTTTCAGATTAAATAATAAATTTACTAGAATGTTAAAACTCCTGCCTGCGATTATTCTTGTTAGGGGCTGAGATTTATTGATTTTAGAATTTTTCATCCAACGAGAAGCTATTACTGCATCGTAATTTTCTATATTTTTAACTAAATCATAAAAAGCATTTGGTGGTGTTGCTAAATCTGCGTCGACAAAACCGATTAATTCAGAATCAGCTAATTTAAATCCTTCAGTAACTGCAATACCCTTGCTTGCTACCTTTCCTATGTCTACATACTTTATTTCTTTATTCTTCTGCGCTATCTTCTTAACTACTTCAAGAGTATTGTCTGTGCAGCCGTTTATTATTACAAGAATTTCAAAATTTATTTTGCCTTTAAGATAATCTAGATAAGAGTTTAATGTTTTTGGTATTCTTTCTTCTTCATTGTATGCAGGGATTATTATTGATAGGTTAGGTGTCATTCTTTCTCATCAGCACTATTGAAAACATTGTAACAAACATTATCACCCCTAATAATGCTAAAATATTTGTTATCTGAAGCAGGCTTTCGTGGTATATCCATATCAATGCTGCTTCTGCTACCGCAAACAGGAATAATAGGTAAAGAGATTTAAGCTTGCCTATTGAAAGGTTGTACATTGTTATAGTATAGGTTAAGGAAAAGAACAGGATAAATAGTGAAAACCTCCATAAGATATTTGCTACATCAATATAGCCGCTTCCGAAAAAGATGTTTATTGCTAATTCTGGAAGCAGGAAATAAACAATGGCCATTGGAATGCCTACTGCTGAGACCAATAAAAGAGATTTGTTGAGCATTTTTTTTGTGTGTTTTTTTTGCTTATGGAGCTCTGAGACTTTAGGGAACATTACAAAGCTTATTGCTATTGTTGCAAAAAATATGGTTTTTCCTATAAGAGATACTGCTGCATACTTCCCTGCAATCTCTGAATCAAAAAAATGTTTTATTATTATTATATCCATACTATAAAATGAAGTCAAGATTAGCAAAGAAATAAACATAGGAATGAAATATCTGTACATTGGTTTTAAAGAGTATTCTTCTGATTTATACTTGAATACCTTTTTCAATGGAAAGTAAGTTATAATAAAAGAGAATAAGAAAGCTAAAAACACGGCCAAAGCTGCTCCATTCACTCCTAATCCAAGGAGAACAAAGATTACTCCAAATACAACTTTTGCTATACCCTCAAACCCCATGTTTAATCCAAGGGTCTTGAACCTTTGCAGACCTTGAATTATCCCTCTTGAAACAGGCAATAAGATTGCAAATGCAAAGAAACCTCCAAAGATTAACACAGGAGTTATTGGGATATGAAGAAATTCTGCTATGAACTTACTGGCTATAAGGTAGATTATTAGGCCTATTACTGCAAATACTGAGAATGCTTTTAATGTATGTGATGTCAAATATTTTATCTTGCCATATTCTTTTTCAGCTTTTAATTCTGAAGAGAATTTTGATAATGTATTTTGGATTGTTACTGTTGGTACAATTAAAAGATATAATAATGACCATAAAGCTCCTAGTGTTCCGTAGCTACTTGGCCCTAATACCCTTCCCATAAAGAAATGAAAAATGAAACCAGTGATGTTTAAGATCATTGTAGCAGAAAATAATATTACACTATCCCTAATAAGACTGTCATCTTTTTTATATCCCTTTAAAAGAAAACTTTTTATTTTTTTTATCAATTATACCACCCACACCAGCCCTGCAAATACTAGTTCAATCAGCATTGTTAGATAGACTACCTGGCCTTCAGTAAATTTTCCAGTTATTGTAAAAAAATGAGGGATTGAATAAATCTTATTATAAAGTGATTTTACTTTCCCGTTTGAATAAGTTCCATAGCTCTGGTTTTTGAATCTTCCCCTTGCTTTTAATATAAATTCTATAAAAAATGGAATAGACATTATTAATGCTGCTTTTTCTATGTTACCTATTATAGCTATTACTGCTAATGTACCGCCAAGAAGGTATGTTAATGAGTCTCCTGGAAATATTTTAGCTGGAAATTTGTTATAATAAAAAAATCCAAGCATGCATGCAAAGGCAACCGCTGCAATTAATGCTGCATCCATTCTGTCGTTTACATATGCAAATAGACCAAGGTTACCTAGATAAATTAAACCTAAGCCTGTTTCTAATCCATTAAACCCTGCAAGCATATTCACCATGTTTGAAGCTCCAACGAAGATTATTGGAACGAAAAGTAATGGGTAGATAAGACCGAATTTAACTTCTCCAAAAAATGGGATCCACATAGTTGATGTCCCTGCATTTACAACCATCAGAGGTATTGCTCCTATTACTGTCAATAATGGTTTCTGCCATTGCTTAAGCCCCGTTGTTGCTTCCCTGTCCTTTCCTATTAACAAATCATCCATAAAACCAATTAAAGTTACGAGAAGTAAAGATATTGTTGAAGCAAATATTATCAATAAGTTTGATGTATCTTTGTAGAAGAATGTCTGAATAAAAACGTAACTCATTAACCCTGCAATAAGACCTCCAACAACAACTAAGCCTCCTGAAACTGGGATTAATGGCTTGTTTTCTTTGTTCTGGTCTTTTACAACCAATCCCATCTTTTTTAGGAATCTTATAATCCAGGGTGTCAAACATATCACTATAAGAAATCCTATAAGCGCCCCTATCACAGGAATTATTCTCATATGTGAAAATGCTGTAAGAGGTTATAAAAACGTTTCGAAATCAGTCTAAGAAGTCCTGTTTTTTCTGAATTTGCTCGTGAGAATCCATAATAGAGTATATGGGTAAGGCTATTTAATTTATAAGAAATGAGCATAGATTTTAGCTCCTTAAATCATTTTGACCATGGAGCCTTAATAACGCCAGGTATAAGTATTAACCCGCTCCCTAATGCTTCTTCGTTTGTCAGTTTCGGAACACTACCTTTGCTAGATTGAGCACAAGGAATTTCTATTCCTGTTGGTACATATATAATAATTTTATCGTAAATCGCAATTGGTTTTGGGAAAGACGTACTTGTAGTTGTTAAATCTAAGTTGATACATCCTTTTACCTCGTGACATTCATACCCTGTCACTTCACTTCCTATATACGCATAATTGAATGGAATGCCCTGACAACTAGATAGACCAACAGTTATATCTAAGTTATTATATGATGTTGAGTAAGTACTGTCTGTTGCCGAATAGGTTGCCCTTCTATTCACACTAGTGCCTCCAACTGTTTGTTGACAACCGGCAATAAGTAAAATAGAAACAACAAGTAAAGAAAAAATTACTAGGTTCCTCTTTTGCATGAAAATTGAAATGTAATAGGATATATATATATTTCTGTTTTTAGTGCGGATACATTCCTGTAAACTTTAAATAGAACAGGCTACTCTAAAAATTCCTTATTCTTTATCTTCTCTGGTAAATATTTTTCTGATATAAAACTTACCCCTTTAGTTGCCAAAGCCTGAATTTCTACTTTTCCATTAAACTCTTTCATCATTTTGAATTGTTTTTGCCATTCTTTGTTGTCCTTGAACCATTCATATTGCGAGACTTGTTTTATCCTTGCTAAATCTTTTTCATCCAATTTAATTAACTGTTTTTTTAGATCGTACTTAACTATATCGTCCATGGTAATACCAATGTATTTAACTGAAGGTATTGTCAACCTTTCAGATGCATGTGCCAGGGCTATAGAACCATATTTTACCACAGAATATATATATATACCATAAACATCCCCATCACAGAGAACATAAATCGGCAAATTTCCTTCTTCTGCGAGCCTTTGCAATAATCTCCTGATTCCCCTTGTAGTTTGACCCTGGCTTGTTATTAAGATGCAACCATTTTTCTGCCAAAACTTGTCTTCATTCAATCTTTCGAATATTGCTGCTTTCTCCATATATAACACAAATTTAGCATTTATCTTTTTAAACTGCAATTCATCTGTGATAGAAGGAATAGAATAACCCCCCCTGCCAAGCTTAGAGCAGTCTATGGTGTCTCCGCTGTCTATTAAACTGACATTTCCAACCATGCTGCCCATCTTATTTGCTGATACATGCAATTGTTCTCTTGATAAACCAGTTATAACTTCAAGGTCTTCAATTACTTTGTCAGATTCAACTTGCTCATCTACTATATTGATATTAGTTCCAGGTATTGTTCTTTTCGTTATGTAGAAGACTCCTCTAAGATGCTCATGCTTCCCAGTATCTAATAATTCTTTTTTTAGGATGCTTGCTACTTCAACTGTCTGCAGGAATTTTTTTGCATGACCAAGATTGAAGAAACTCCTTTTCCCCTCTTTGCTTCCAAGTTGCAATGTTCCAGTTTTTTTATTGTATTCTATGTTTGATAGGGCTCTAATCGGCAGGGTAATCTCTGGATTTTTCATTGATTTTACCTGCTGCACAAGATTTTTGCCCAGCTGCTCAAGTGTAATTTTTGAATTACTCTTTGTCTGTGTCTTTTTCATTTTTTGCTTGTTTAACCTCTCCTAGCAATAAGGGAAGCTCCTTCTTTAATTTCTTTTCCAGATTCTCTTTAATAACCTCTTTCTTTTCGCCAGATAGTATACTTAATGAAGATGCTAACTCAGGAATGTATTTTTCAAATAAATTTGCCCTTTCTCTCTGTTCTTTTGCTCTTACATTTTTTCTTATGTGTGTTGCTAATTTTCTTCCAACTTCCTGCAAGGCTAATTTCAATTCTTTTAAGATTTCTGGGTAATGGGCTATTGCTTCCTTGCTTTCTGAAGTGAAAGGAACCCATACTGAAGCTACATGGATTAAAATAACTACAGGACCTGCAGGCAATGCTCCTTTGCTCTGAGACAAACCATAATTTCTCCATGTTGTTGAGACAACTGCTTTTGTTGTTGCACAGGCACTTAATTGGTATAGTAAAGGGACTCTGTTTGCAAATCTATAGATCTTTACCAATTCATCTGATGGTAAATTACCTCTATAAGCGAGACCTACCTCAATAATAAAAGGATTTCCTCGATAAACACTTGGAGGTCTTGATACTGCAGTGTAAAATTCCGCACCCACCTCCTTTTTTAATCCTTTAATTATTAATTCTTCCCCTATTGGTGTAACGCAGTCTGTTGGAGGAGACATTATTTTTGTAGCATTTAAAGATTTATATAGAATTTCAGCTTCCTGCATTGCAATTCTTTCAGGTCTTGCGCCGCAGTCTAGACTTGATTTTTCACATACATCTTTAGCAACTTTTGCACTAATTCTACAGAAATCATTCTGCAAAAAACTCTGTAAGGTTTTTGCTTGTGTATCATGAAGCATCTTTATTAAAATGCCAAGCTCAATACCATGAGGATGAGGCTTTATTTCTTTGGATTCTTTAGGCAATTGATTTGTTGCTCTTGGAAATTCTGATTTTTCTCCCTCTGGATTAATGTAAGTTAGAGATAGATGAGGATTGACAATTGCCGTCTGCTTTAGATATTGGTCTACACTTTGATTTCCTTTCTGATATTTTGCTGTTAATTCTATTTCAACTTTTGTTCCTGTTTTTTTCTCAGGCCAATCAAGATCATGCTCTTGCACTATCTTTGGCTCGTTTGTTTTTGTATCAATTATTAATTCGAAATAATGAGCTAATTTTTTTGGATTTGTTTTAGAAGTTATTTTTGCTGGCTTTCCTGTGGTTAATTGGCCGTACATGCATGAAGCTGAGTTATGGACGATTATTCCATTTGCAACAAAGTTATTACCTTGCGCCATAGTTAAATCATATACATAGTTATGTCTTTTTTCCACTCTTTTTTTAGATGTTACTTTTGTCCATGTTACATTTGAATTAAGAAGACAGTAAAGTTCCTGTAGTTCTATAGGCGGCTTTTTTAGATCCGTTTTGGAAATAAAGAAATTTACAATTCCTTGCAGTGTAGTCATATCTACAGATTTGTTTTTATGGCATATTACTTGTGGGGTTGGAAACTCTTTATAAGGTATTTTTAATTTGTTCTTTAGGCTGAAAATCTTTTTCCTTATGAAGGGGATTAATTCTGTTTCTCTACTTCCATTGTTATATCCTTCTACTATCTCTTTTAGGATATTTTTCTTTTTTGGATGAGAAAACCCAATCTCTTTATTGAAATTACAAATATTTTCTATTCCGCTAATAACTATTCTCTTATCTTCTCCTGCTTTATTTATCCTGCCCACAACTCCAAATTGCAGCAAAAACATATTTATGTATGAAATCATTGCATCATTCCTTATCATAAAACTAACAGTTTTTCTATCTTTAGAAACATGCGCTTCGCAATCAAAAAGAGCTTGCAAATAAGGTCTGAGTAAATCTTTTCTGTGTAATAAAGGAATTAATCTAAATGTATTGTGTTTTTTTCCTGATGGTACCCCGCATTTATTTATTATCCTTGATACAAGAGAAGAAGAAAACTGAGCCATTTGCCCTCTTCCTTTAGAATGAATTATTGTTCTTGCTTTCAAACCAAATAGATTTTTAGCTATTTTTCTAAATTCTCTTATTAGGTGTGCATTATTATTCCAAAAAGATATGTTTCTCCCCCACCTATTAGCTGATTCTTTTTGAGAATGACCATCGCCAGAAATAAATCCTAAGAATCTCATGAAACTATCATCTATATAATTTGGTAGAGTTATGTATGTGCCTAATTTTCCCACCCTTGTACAATTTTTTATTAGCTCCTCTTTTGAGATTCCTAAATCATCTGCAAACAATTCTAAAATTTTCTTATTAGGTCTTCTTCTTATATACGTCTTTTTCCAGCCTTTTATTTGATCTTTTTTTATATTAAATCTCTTTGCTACGCTATTCCAATTTTTGTATTTCTTTTTTAGATTTTCCAAAATCGTTCCTATGAACTCACTGTTATCTATTCTAACCTCTTCATCTAAAAAGTCAAAAAGAGGAATTTTGCAGTCTTTTACGTGTGTACCTAGTTTTTTTGCCACTGCTATGTGCTCTCCTTCGCTTATGTCATCTGCATCCTTCCACTTATACCCTCCTTCATCTATTACTAATACTGGATTTTCTGGTGTTAACTGTATACTCCTCCCTCTTAAAACATCTAGCTTTACCATATATGGTGGTGAGGGAATTTTCCAAAACCTGTCGATTTTTCCTAGACCAAACTTAAAAGTTGGTGTTAAAACAAATAAATCTGCATTTGGTTTTTCTTCCACAATATTTTCTATAGACAAAACCTTGCCGTCTCCCAGAGTGATTAGAGTGTCAGGAGTCATACATATCCCAATTCCTTGCTGACCACGACTACAGCGCAATCTATGAAATTTTGAACCGTACAATAATTTAGCAAATATCCTTGGAATCTGCTCTTTTACAATGCCTGGACCATTGTCTTCAACTATTACAATAAATCTATCTTCAGAAACAGGCTTTATTTCTACTTTTATTTCTGGAACAATTCTTGCTTCCTCAGCAGCGTCTAATGAATTATGACAAAGGATTGCTCCCACTCCCGCAACAAAATTCTCGCAATTTGGAACAGATACATCATATACCCATTCGCGGTCGTATTGAATTTCTTCTATACTTCTAATTCTTAAAACACCAAGATCGCTTTCTAAAAGTGTTTTAACATTCCTGTATACACTTATGTTTTGGGCGGATAAACCTGTTTTTAAAACTTTAAATGAGAGATTAATCTGGTTATCTCGGTTTATAGAATATCTAAGTTTTGAATCTGTTGTGCCGATTATTGTATCTTTAATCGGGAGGAGGTTTAAATGGCTGTCCTTGCCACTTGTGTATACGTAAATTTGGTAACTTTTTCCATACTTTGTTTTAATATTATTAATAATCCGTTCTGATTCATTTGTCATGCCAGTGCTGTAACTTAAACCTAAAGAAGATAGCAAATATTGTAAACCTATAAAAAGTTCTGAACTTGCTGTGGCACAAGTTATTTTTTCTATACTTAGTTCAGGCAATATCCCCTTATGCCTTAGCAGTTTGAACAGCTCTTTGCTCGGATAGCCATCACCTGAAAGATACGCCAGTAAAAATGTATATTTTAAATTATAGCTAAAACTGTGCACAATCTCTGGTATCTTTTTTGAATTTGCATAATCCCCAACCTTAAAAATATGCTTAAATACAAAACAAATTATGCTTGAATTAGAGATGACATTATATGCCGTATTGTGGGCTTTTTTGATTTTAGGATGGACTTTAAAAATCTTTTCAAACAAATCAGCTAGATAATTCACCATTTCTTTCTCATGATCACCAAAAGAGAAATGAATTCTGTTTAATGAGCGTAGCATAGAGCCCTCAGATGCGTAGAATCCAAGTAATTCTGCCAACTTATTATCCGCATTTATAATCACGGGTATTTTATGGGGGCTGTATAAATATCCTAAACGGGAATCTGAAAGTCTGTTGATATCGATCTTGAGCTTCCTAAGAATGTTAAATGGCAAATAATTGAATCTCTTGAAATCATTAATTCTGTATTTTCTAGATTCTGGAAAAATTCCCTTTAGCTGATTAATAACATCATCTGTAAGGATATTATTAATTCCGTGGATGTATATTTTTTTAGTAAGTTCTGGGTCAAGCATTAAAAGCTCTTCAATAAGGTTTATCTCACTCATTGTGTAATCGCTATTCCAGCTTGATCTAGGGACAATAAGGGGTGTTCCAACCTTAAGAGCGGTTGTAGGAACTGAGATTACTTCTCCTTTGTCTATGGTAAAAACCGAATGATAAGCTGTGAGGTCTACATATCTTCCTGAGGTGAGCTTTACCCTATAAATCTTACTATTTACTTTATGCCTAAATAATGTTGAAACCGGATGGAATGATAATTTTAATGTTTTTTTGTCAAAGGCGAGAGCCTCTATGCTTTCTTGCGCGGTAATTTTTTCTAGACCGCCATCTCTCGAAATGCAAATTTTTGTTTTGTTCTTTTTTAACTCGGTATCAATTAACTCTCCTATCTTAGTTAAAGAGATTTTTCCTTTTTTTCTTACAAGAATAGGCATATCGTAAGTCAAGCTATTATCACATGCTTCTTTTATGGTTGTTAATAATGCTTTTCTTGGATTATCAAAACCCAGAAGATGTTTATTTTTTACGAAGAACTCTGATATTGAAATTTCTCTTTGTCCTTTTGCTAAATCCTCTGCTGTTACTTGCTTTTCTGCTGGCATAAAATTTGGATATTTAAACTTCTTTATAAATCTTTATCTATTTTTTGCTTCTTTCAATAAATCCATAGACATTTCCATGCTTTGAGCCCTGCAATAAATTAATTATTGCTTTTTTCGCAAGATGAGAGTTTTCCTGAGTTCCTATTATTGAAGCTGTTTTTCCGTAGACGCTAATGTCTGTATGGGTTAATATTTCAATATTTTTTCTTGCTTTCCCCTGGGAGCCTATCAATCTTGATTTTAATCTCATTAATTTTTTCTTTGATTTAAAAGAAAAATCTGTTATGTCTACTATTTCAAGAACATTTTCTTCATCTAATAAGTTAAATGCTATCTTTGGGTTAAAACCGCGACCAATTGCCTGGACTATTGGTTTTGTGTTGAATATGTTTATGCTTTCTTCTGAGGATATTACTACATCTCCTTCATCTGAGTCTATTGTTAAATAAGTAGAAGTTTGTTTTTCTAATTCTCTCTTTATTTTTCCTTTCTCTCCAATTAGAACTGCAATTCTTCTTTTTGGTATTTTCATTGATTCCTGAAACATCTTAGAATTCTTCTATATTCTCCAAACCTTTAAGGAAACCTTTCTTTTTTAACCACTCAATTTGTGTAGGTCTGTATTTTAACAGAATATCTCCTTTTGTTTCTTGCTCAAATTCCCATGGCTCAACTAAAACTACATCATTTTCTCTTATCCAGAGTTTTCTTTTTAATCTTCCTGGAATTCTGCAATTTCTTGATTTGCCGTCTAAACAGCGAACAATCATTCTAGAACCCCCTACTCTTTGATCAACTAAACCTAAAACCTGCCTGCCTCTGGGTGTTGGCACTCTTACTTCTTCCTGAGGCTGCTCTTGACTTTGTTTCATATAAAGAAAAGTAGAAAACTGGGTTTTAAAGGCTTTTGGATTCATCTTTTTAATTACAATACATAATATAACTGTATATGGGATTTAATGTTAATGTCCAATCTAGGTAATCACACGTACCTCCGGTGGGAGGGCTATCATTTACTACACATCTATCTCTACATACTCTTCCTGCTATAGACATTGGCTGCCAAGTATCCATAGCAGGGCATTCAAAGGAGGGGTCACATTTTATGGCACATGAAGAAGTGGGAAAATTCCCCCGGCCTGCTAAACGCCCTTGTAGGGGGATGTAACCTCCTGGAGGATTAATATCTTCAAATAGAATTGGAGTAGCTGTCCCAGATGAGGGTAAAACTATACAATCTGAACCTCCTCCACCAGAAGGCCAAGAAGTTCTTTTAACTCCGCCTAAAGATATTGCACCTTTTGCAATTAAATCTGCTTCTACATTCACTTCCCTTAAGGCTGTTGATGATTTTGATGTTATAATATCTGTATATAAAATTCCATGACTTTGCTTTTCTGGAGTCCATGCAGGACTTGTGAAAGAAGCCTGAGCAATTACATATGCTGAACTAAATAATAATACTAAAATTCCAAATATAATGTAAAGATGTTTTTTTTCAAAATTAACTTTCATTAACACACCTCTTTTATAAAAATAATATTTTGTTTCTTTAAATATCTTTCTTTTCTAATCTGAAAAGTACTGTTACCCTATAAACCTTTTTGGAAGTCATCCTATTGACTCCGTAAAGGCTTCTTGAAAGTATCATGATTCCGCCAAATTTTTTCTTAAGCCTTCTCCCAAGAATTTGGGTAAACTTTTGAGAAGTTAAGTAAAGGTCTATACCTGTTTTCAGCTTTTCTTCTTTAGCGATTAAACAATCATTTCTATTTTCTATTTGAGCATAAACAAAATCGAGAACTTCTTTATTATTTGGTCTGAGCTGCAGTTTAGCTTCAAAATATTGATCATTTGCGTATAAGGTCATAGTGCAACCACCATAGATATAGGAATTCCTTTTATTTTTATAACTGATTCTTTTTCTATAACTTTAGCTTCTAATGCTAATTTTATTGATTCTTTTCCTACTATATTAAGATTTGAGCAGGATTTTAACATTTTTATCAGAATATCTTTCTGCATTTCTTTTCCTTTAAAGAAGTTTTCTGTGATTTCAATATGCAATTTCCCTTCATTAAACTCTTTTCCGATCAAATCAGAATCACAAACAGCAATTACTTCTCTTCCTCTGTCTTCATGTATTTTTACAAGAATCATATTTTTGCTCTTACAGGATGTTTAGCTCCACATGCAGAACATTTTATTGTAGTTATTCTATCTTCTTTTTTTAATTGGGTATCAGGTTTCTTGCATTCAGGACATAATACAAACAGTTCTGTATATTGTTTTATTTTCTCATTTATTAAAGAAGAAGGCAATTTTCTTCCAAGGATTAATCTTGGCCCATCTATAATTGCAGGGGTTGCTAATTCTCTTTGTAAATATTTTAATACATGCTGAGGATCTCTTCTTAATGTTGAACACATAGCTAAAAAATTAGATATTATTGTCTTGCTTCCCTGAACATGGCCTGCAGCTTTTGGAATATCAAAACGCTCTCCTGTATTTTCTGACTTTGGAATGTCCTTATACGCCTTTTTTAATAATTCTTCATAACCCATACCAATAACATAAAAACAGCATTTTTAAGGCTTATGTTAATTTTATTTTAGTGGGAGAGATATTGAATACTTCTCCTTCTAATACTAAACTTTGAAGTATTTTTTCTGCATCTTCTTCCCTCATGCCAGATTTAGAAAGAACATCTGAGATTTCTGCTCCATCTCCTTTATCTAATTCTTCTATTTTGTTTATTATTTTCTGCCTTGTTTGTTCATTGCTGCCAGTCATTTTTTCTTCATGCACTTCAATTTTCTGCTCATCATTTGCAGTTTTCTCAGGCATCATTTTTATTACCATTTTTTCTGGCCTGCCGTATTCTTTGACTAATTCTAAATTTCTTAAAACAAGCCATTTGGGGGAAATTTTCTTTACAACCTCAGGGACTATGTACATTTCCTGCTGATATTCTCTTAATTTTCCTATTACTAAAACGAGATCAGAAACAGTAATCTCCTTCATTATTCTTGTATCTTCTCCCCAGACTTTTGCCCTTATCTGAGCTGAGCCATCATCTAATGTTATTGAAGAAAATCTATTTTCCTCTGTTTCTGTTTTTTGAATTACTGTTGCAATTAAATTTATTCTTGATACTTTTTTTCCGTTTATGTCTACGTAATTCGGAGCAAACTCTCCTTCCTGTTTTACATATACCCCATTATTTATGCTTGATACCCATATTATATTTGCAGGCTGCCTTTCTATTTGTTGTTCCATTTTACATCTTACTTATATGACCCGATTTAGGCTCAAAAATTTCTCCTTCTCTTTTTAATTTTTCTATAGCTTCTTGAACATGTACTTCATCTATTCCTTTTTCCGCAGCTTCAGCAATAATCTCTTCTATTGGAATATCCTTTCCTAGTTTTTTGTCTAAAGAGAATATTATTTCACGGAGAGCTACAATTCTTGACCTTTGTGATGAAGATATTCCGGTGCTGATTCTGTCTATGTCTATCTGGCCTGTTTCCGGATCAATACCAACCTGCATTAAGCAATGCTTTAGTAGCCTAATTGATCTTTTTGAATCTTCTCTTGTAACTTTTTTTGATAATCTTACTCTTGCAGAACCTTCTGCTAATCTAACTAATGCTTCTAATTGTCTTGCGGATATAGGTATTGGTCTTATACCTTCTTCTCCTGTAGTTCCTGAATTTCTTAATTCCACATAAAAAGTCATAATCTCATCAACTGCTGCATCTGTTAATACTGGATTTACTCTATTTTTTGTGTAAGAAATATATTTTCTAAATAGTTTAGGCGGAACTTCTGATTTTAATTCAGATGGTTTTTGTTGAAGCTTTAATACATGTGAGGCAATTAATTTATCTTTTTCTTTGTTTGGAATATCTCTAACAGGAAATATTAAATCAAATCTGTTAATCAAAGCAGGAGGCAAATCAATTTGGGATGCTATTGGAGCATATGGATCAAACCTGCCTAATTTTGGGTTTGCTGCTGCTAAAACTGTTGTCCTAGAATTTAAGGTTGCCTGGATATTAGCTTTTGAGATACTAATTCTCTGCTGCTCCATTGCTTCATGCATAGCTGATGTATCTTCTACTGTCATCTTATCTAATTCATCAATGCAGTTGTGGACGATTATACCATCTGCAAAAAAGTTGTGCTTTTCCGGCACGTATAAATCATATACATACCCCTTGTATTTGTGCTTTTTAATTTTTATAATTTTATCTAAAAAGTAGTCTCTTTTTATGAGATTCAAAGCGCTGGAGATTGTTTCATGGTCTATTTTATCTCTTGTCCTAGTAATTATTTTTAATAATTGTTTTCTAGATGGTTCCCTCTTCATATGCTTAAAATCGTAAATTGAGCTCCAAACCCCTTTATTGATTAAGTAAGATTTATTTAATTTTGATATTTTTGTACATAAACCTCCCGTGACCATTCTCGGAATCTTATCGCTAAAACAGGATATATCTATACGCTTCTCTAAGAATTTTGTTTTTCTTATTTTTACAGAAAATCCTTTTAATTCTTTAATCATGCAGTCGATATCACTTCTTCCGCTTACAACCACTGCCTTTATTTTGCTTTTGAGATTTTCTTTTACATTTCCATAGCAATCCAATCTTCTTAATGCGATTAAGAAATTTAAATTATCACGAAGATTATTACTAAACAAGAATTGTATGTTTTGAGTGTAATATTTTTTTCCATTTTTTGTGCAATGCTTTTTGCTGATGCACCCATCGGAATCCATTAGCCCTGCAATAAATCCTTTTAGTGATTCTGTTGGCAAGGATATCAGATTTTGCAAGGAATTTTTCGTATAAATGCTATATAACTCTCCTATCAAGTTACTTCCTATCCCAAGATTGTTATACTGTACAGTTATCTTCTTATTATCTAATATAACCTCTCTTTTAAATTTGTACTCTGGGAGATTTTTTGAAGAGATTATACTCCAGCATCTCTTAAGTTCGTTAACATATTCTTTATGGGCTGCTGATTGTGTAATCAATATACTTGTTCTTCTTTTATTAATACAAACATGTCCGTCACCATGAATAAACCCTAAAATATATGCTAGTTCGGGGGTAATTCTTGTTATCTTCAACCTTTCGCCATTAGACACCCTTCCATATTTCAGAGGCTTACGCTTCCAATAGTCCCCTATTTGGAAATAATTTATTACTTCTGTGAACTTTTGCTTTGTTAGTTGTAGACCCCCAGAGATAAAATTTTTATCTATACTAAATTTTCTGTTAAATTCACTTAGTGTTTTGAATCCTTTTTTGATTGTTTGTTTTAACTCTTCCTTTTCTTCTTTATTTAAAAATATCTTCCAATTATTTGGGATGATGTCAAAAATGAGAATCTCTTTATTATTGTCTGGTAATTTTAAAGGGGCTAGAATCTTATCACCTGTCTTGAATTTTCCTGCTGTTTTCCATTTCAGATTATTGCCGTTTATCAAAGGGTGATCCGGAGTTAATTTTATTCTGAAACCAGAAGTGAATCTTAACTCAATTAGTTCTCCTTCGTATCTTTTTCTTCTTATTAAGGGCGATTTTATTTTTTTAGTTTCTAATTCTCTTAAATCAAATCCAAAACTATCTATTTGGGCTTGACTAATTTCTACTAATTCGGTATTGCATTTTCCGAATATTTTCTTATTTTTATTAAACAATTTGGATATGGGCTGGAGCGTATTATTGTTTATTATTTGTGTTTGTGGGTGCAGGCAACAAATTCCATTATTGGCTAGGACTAATGCACCTGCTTCTAAGGCCCAACCCTTTAGGAATTCATCTTTTACTACAGAAGCTGAAATTCCTGCACCCGACGCTCCCTTCCCAGAAACAAATCTCGCTTTTGGAGCTAATTTTGCGACAAAAGTGAGGAGCTGAGATTTTCCACTGCCCGGATCACCACATAAAAGTATATGTATGTCTCCTCTTGTAGTAGTTCCATCTTCTTTTTGCTTTCTTACTCCCCCCATTAATTGGAGAAGAATTGCTTCTTTTATATCCTCATGACCGTAAATAGAAGGAGCTATTGATTGAATGAAATTTTCATATAGTCTTTCACTTTTTGATAAATCTAAGATTTCTTTTTCTTCTTCAGGATTGATCTCTATATCCTGATAAGCTTCATCTATTGGTTCTATGAAGTTAGAGTCCATCATCAAATCATATCTTATGGATTGAGCTCCTGTCCTCAAGATTATTGGAACTTCTTTTACTATGCCATAGACTCTTACTTTGCTTCCTGGTGTTGTTTTTCTTTCCATCTTCGGCTCCACTAAATCTTCCTTAAGAAAAACTGAAAGCCTTTTTGGCTGCTCTCCTCCTTCTAAGGATTCTGGAGATTCTTCTAGGACTAAACGCTGTGCATCTACTAAGTCTTTTGATAATAATCTGAATTTTCCCCTTCTCCCACAGGTACATCTTGTAGGCTCTTTAAATCTTGTTTCTATTTGCAATATTGTGATGGTATTGCCGCAGGAAGGGCATTCAAACCTTGCTGATGTTACTTGAGGTCTTACATCTGAAGATTGACGAACAATCCCTTCTATGTACATTAGTTTATCTAAATGGGGGCTTCTTATGTTTCTTATTGCTATGTACTGGGCTTGGGGCAGGTTAGTAAACCTGACCTTAAAATTCTTTGTCTCATAGCCTTCCATGGCTAATTCAAAGCCTCTTATTGTCTCTTCTGGGCTTTCTAATACCTCATCAGACATTTCCGGGTCATGTTTTATTAATTCTGCAAAATCTATTACTAATGTGGACTGGCCCTTACTTAAAATGTCATTTATCTTCTTTTCATAGACTTCATCCAAGAAATCCTTTGCTCTTTGAATTTGCTCGTGAGAATCCATAATAGAGTATATGGGTAAGGCTATTTAAATTTATTATTGTAGTGAGAAGAATATAAAATGGTGTAGGATTATAGACACTATTTAAAGAAATGAATAGATAGTAGAGTTAGCATTAAGTTAATTAACCTAGTTTATAAGGACTAAAGATGAACTAACCTAGTTTTATTCTTTTAATAAAGGATCATTGCACCATCTTGCATTGCTTCTTCATTTGTTATTGATGGAACTGAACCTTTGCTAGTTTGAGCACAAGGAATTTCAGTGTTTGCATTTACAAGTACAGGAAGTTCTCTAGTGAATGCCCTTGTTGATCTGACTGGATCGCTTTGATAAGGTACTACATTTAGATCTGAACCGAGTACAGTTACATCGACGCATCCTTTTACTTGATAACATGTGAAATCCACGTATATATAATTAGTTCTATAAACGCCTTCTGGGCACTGGGTTAATGTAATATGTACTGATGACGAACCAAACTTTGTTGATGTATAGGTGCTATCTGTTGCGGAATAAGGTGATGAGCTTGTTTTTCTGAGACCTCCAACAGTTTCCTGACAACCAGCAATGAATAAAATAGAAGCAACAAGTAAAGAAAAAAACACTAAATCTCTTTTTTGCATGAAAATTAGAAAGTAATATGATATATATATATATCGGTTCTTATTTTTTAAGATTTTAACCTAATCTAAGTTTTGATTTTTGACAAACTAAGCCTTTTTATCTCCTTAATTTTATCAAAATCTGCGTCTTCTGAGATCATTATTTTTAAGTTGCGACTTAAAGCACAAGCAAGATGTATTGCGTCTCTTGGTTCCAAGTTGTAATTTTTAATTATTTCAAAGGCGTCCCATATAATATTTCTTGAAACATCTATGAATATTATTCCTTTCAAATTAAAGAAAGCAGAGATAGCATTTACAGCATCTTCTTTTTTTCTATTTTTTAATAATTTATAGGAGAATTCATCAAATGTCAGCACTGAAGTGTATATTTTTACATTCTTTTCTGCTAAGTATTCTAAAACTTGCCTGGCTTTTAATCCTTCCTTTTCATCACTCACTGCAGCAAATACGAAGATATTTGAGTCTATGTATGCTTCTTCCATCTTTCCTTCATCATCTGGTCATAGTCGCTATCTGAGTTTACACTTATGGGCTTTCCTTTTTTAGAAATTTCCTCAAATACCTTAAGTGCGTCTTTTGTCGATTTCTCTATTATTATAGAATCCTCTCTTAATTCCACAAAAATTCTGTCTCCAGGGTATATTTTTTTATGTTCCCTGAAAATTTTTGGTATTACAATTTGACCTTTAGGGCCTACTTTCATTTCTTGCCTTATCATTCTAACCACAGGTTATACTATAGAATAACTGGTATATATACTTTTTGATTTTGAATTTTTACTTTACTTTTTTTAGAACAACTACTAGTTTTTTAACTGCTTCCCTTAATTTAGTTTCTGATTTAGTTCCAGTACAGACTATTTTTCCATTGCTGAATAATAAGAAAGTTGCTTTTGTTCCTGCTAACTTATAAACTAAACCAGGGAATTGTTCTGGTTCATATTCTGTGTTGTCTAATTTCATAGCTAAAGAATTTAAATTTAAATCCATATGGATTGAGCCTGAAGCTACCATGTTTTGAACGTTTATTTTTGGCTTTATTTTTATCCTTATTTTTATTTTTGCTAAATTCTTGATTATTTTCTGCAGAGATTCTTTTACTTTTGTCAAAGATTTTGCGCCAGTTAATACTATCTTTCCTGAACTAAATATTAAAGCAGAAGTTTTTGGATCCTTTATCCTCATTACTAAACCAGGGAACTGCTCGGGGTTATATTCTGTATTCGGCAGAACCTCGGCAAGTTTTATTAAAGGAATGTCGTGTTCGAGTGAGGTAGAAACAACGATATTTTGGATTGTAATTTCAGTTCTTGATTTTGTTGCAGGCATTAATAACCCTCCACTATATTTATATACTATTTTTATAAGTACTATTTAAACTTTTGCAAAAATATATAAATGCTTTCTTTTATGATTAAGGAAGGACAATTAAAGATATAAAAAGATTTAAATATGTAATGTGTGTATTATACACTATAATTGTGTATATGTGATGTAAAATGAATGCAAGGATAAATGTTAACATTCCAAAAGGTTTATTTCAACAAGCTTCTCAACTAGTTAGAAGTGGGTATTTTTCAAACTTCTCTGAACTAGTAAGAGAGGGATTAAGGAAGGAGGTTGCATTTTATCAGAAAGACGATTTTCAGATAAGCAATGATGAAAAGAAACTGTTTGCCATGTTAAAGAAAACAGAAGAACAAGGATTATTACTCGATGAAAAAGAGATGAGAAAACATGGACTCAAGATTTCAGTTTAAGTTTACTTCTTATTTTTTGAAACAGTGGAAAGGCTATGATAAAAGGACTAAAGACCTTGTACAGGAAAAGATTAATTTAATTAAACAAAACCCTTTTCGCTTTCCAAAACATGAAGGCTATAGGTTTGTGTTTAAAGTAAAACTTTCTGTTGGACAAAGATATTCAAGGTTAATGTATGCTGTTTTTATGCCTGACACCAAACATATCACTATCTTAGGCGTCTTTGATAGAAGTGCCAGTTACAAGGATTTTGAGAGACTCTTTAAGGATTTAAGAAAATAGTTAATTAATCACTTTAATTTTTATTTCAAATTCTTTGTCTTTTACCTTGAATTTATCTATGAATTTTGAAGAGTTTATAGGTTTTATTTCTGATGCTCCAACTGTCTCTTTTATGGTTTTTTCATCCAACTCTATGCTTGAAGTTATGGCTAATACTATCTTATCTTCCTTGTTTAACCCTGCTTGTTTTCTTAAAGACTGCACCCTTCTAATAACTTCTCTTGTGAATCCTTCTTTTTCTAATTCTGGTGTTGTTTTTGTATCTAATACTACTTTAGTCTTGCCTTCTTTGAATTTTACAGCTTTTACATTTGTCTGAATTTTAATTATTTCTGTAAACTTTTTTAGCTTTGAAGTATTTTCTGAACTTATTTCAACTTTAGCAAGAGGCCATTTCATTCCAATCTGCTCTTTATCTCTTTGTGATAAAATTTCCTGAACTATTTCACTCACTTCCTGCATACCTGATTCTAACTGCTTGTTTATTAATTTTTTATTTTGGATTGGGTAAGATTCTAAGAATATTGATTTTTCATTCTTGCATAAATCTTTGTATAGTTTTTCTGTGATAAATGGAAGGAATGGTGCTAATAGTTTTAAGCCCTCTAAATATGAATTGTAAAGAACTGCCTGTACTTTTTTATCATCTAAATTATTCCTTATTAACTGGCCATACGTTCTTGATAAATCATCTATTAAGAACTGCTTTATTTCTTTTATGGCTTGATTTGGCTGCAATTTTTCCAAGTATTCTGTTACTTTTTCCTTAGTAGTTTCTCTTCTTGAGATTATCCATTTTGATGCAACGTCATCTGATTCTTCTTTTGATTTAGTTTTACAGTATAGTTTCACATAATTCCCTAAGTTCCAGATTACATCAAGATTTCTTTTAACTTCTTTTGCTGGAGTGTAACCAAAGTTTAAATTGAAATTTGGATTTTGACTAGAGTATAACCAACGCATTACATCTGCTCCCATTTTTTCTACTGCATCATCAAACCATATTGCATTACCCCAACTTTTATGCATTGGCATACCTTTCTCATCATGAACTTTTTCATAAACAAGAACAGACTCATAAGGGGTTTTATCTTCTAAAGTTACAGACATGAACAGCATTGCATAGAACCATAACCTAATCTGCTCTCTCATCTCTGTTATGAACTCAGCAGGAAACCATTTTTTCCAGTAAGTTTTATCATTCATGTAATTTAAAGTGGAAAATGGGATTATTCCCGCATCAAGCCAGCAATCACCAACATCAAGAATCCTTTCTACATCTTGTTTACATTTGCTGCATTTTATTGTTATTCTGTCTATCCATGGTCTATGTAATTCAGGAAGCTCATCAACTAGTTTTGGATCTGTTGCTTTTTTTCTTAATTCTTCTATTGAGCCTACAACTTCTAAGTTGCCGCATAGACATTCATAAAACATTAATGGCAATCCCCAGAATCTTTTTCTTGAAATACACCAGTCCCCCATATTATTAAGCCAATCCTGCATTAATCTTCCGCCATGTTCTGGCTGCCATTTTACTTTCTTGGCTTCTCTTTTCATATGCGCTCTTATTTCATCTGATGAAATGAACCATTCAGCAACCAATCTGAAAACTAATTCTTCACTACATCTCCAGCATGTCGGATATCTGTGTTTGTAATTTTCAGTGGTGTAAAGAAATTCTCTTTTTTCTAAATCTTCTAGTATCTTTCCAAGTACTCCTTTAACATTTTTTCCTGTTAACCAGTCAAAGCCTTCTATGTAAAAACCAGATTCATCTAATGGCGAGAGTTCTTCTAATTTTTCTTTCTTCCCTAGCTCATTATCTTCCTGACCACATCCGGGGGCTATATGGACAATTCCTGTTCCTTCTTCCTCTCCAACCTCATTCCAAGAAATTACTCTGTGTTTTATTCCTTTTTGAACAGGCAAATAATCAAAAGGACCATCATATTCTAATCCAACCAATTCTTTTCCTTTTAATTTTTCTAATATTTTATAATCTCCCTTTAATTTTTGTGCTGTTTTTTCAGAAAGATAATAAAATTCTTCATTCTGTTCAACTTTTACATAATTTAATGATGGATTAACTGCTGCTGCAACATTTGATGTTAATGTCCAAGGAGTGGTTGTCCAAATTAGTAAAAATTCGTTTTCTTTGCCTTTTATAGGGAGTTTTAGATAAACAGAAGTATGAGTCATATCTTTGTAGGAATCTACTAATTCATGTTGTGATAAAGAAGTGCCGCATCTATAACACCAAGGCATGACTCTTGTATTTTTTAACAGCCATTTCTTTTCATGGCATTTTTTTAAGAAATACCAGATGTGCTCTATGTTATTATCTGATAATGTATAATAAGAATTTTCCCAGTCCATCCACTGGCCAAGTCTTATTGACTGCTCTGTCTGAATTTTAGAATATTTTTCAACTCTTTTTCTGCATGCTTTTGAGAACTTGTCTAGACCATAATTTTCTATATCTTTTTTTGAGTTAAAACCTAAGTCTTTTTCAACTTCTACTTCAACCCATAAACCCTGGCAGTCAAAACCATTCTGGTATCTTTGATCATATCCTTGCATTGCCTTAAATCTTTGGAATAAGTCTTTGTAAGTTCTACCCCATGCATGATGAACCCCCATTGGATTATTAGCAGTTATCGGACCATCAAAAAATGAGAAAGCTTTCTTCCCTTTGTTTTTCTCTCTTAGCTTATCAAAGATCTTGTTTTTCTTCCAAAATTCAAGTATTTCCTTTTCAACTTCTATTGGGTTATACATATTCATAGGTTATTTTGATTATTTTATAAGGTTTATTCTTCTAACAAATCTTTATAAGATTTAGGTTATTTACTGTTTTCATGGAACATTCCATATGGATAGAAAGGTATAGGCCTCAGAATTTTAATGAATTAAAGGGGCAGAAAGAGATAGTTAATAGAATAAGAGCTTTTGTTGAGAATAAAAATATACCTCATTTATTGTTTACAGGACCAGCAGGGGTAGGAAAAACAAGCTTAATTTTAATTATTGCAAAGAAACTGTTTGGAGAGTATTGGAGAGAAAATTTTTTGGAGTTGAATGCCTCAGATGACAGAGGAATTGATGTTGTAAGGAATACAATAAAAGATTTTGCAAGAACTAAGTCTATTGGAAATGTTCCTTTTAAGATTATATATCTGGATGAGTGTGATAGCTTGACGAGAGATGCCCAGCAGGCATTAAGAAGGACAATGGAGAATTATTCCAAAACCTGCAGATTTTGCTTAAGCTGCAACTATTCAAGTAAAATAATTGACCCCATACAATCAAGATGCAGTATTTTCAGATTTAAATCGTTAAGTAAAGATGAAATTAAAGAGATAATTGATGTTGTGTCTAAAAATGAAGGATTAGCAGTTGATGATGAAGCTGCTGAAGCATTGTTTAATCTATCTAACGGGGATGTCAGGAGATTAGAGAACATAATGCAGAGCTGTGCTTCTGTTGAAAAAAACATAACTAAAGAGTTGGTATATAAAATCGCAAGTTATGCTGACCCTAAGGAAATTAAGGAAGTTTTAGAGCTTAGTGTAAAGGGAGAATTTATTAAGTCAAGAGATTTATTATTGAACTTGATGCTTAAAGATGGTTTAAACGGCATTGACATCATAAAACAAATACAAAAAGAGATATGGAACTTAAAGATTGAAGATAATAAAAAATTAGAAATGACTGAGAAGTGCGGTGAAATAGAGTTCAGGATGGTTGAAGGAAGTGATGAATTTTTACAGTTGGAAAGTTTAATTGCAAGTTTTTGTAAAAAATGAAAATAAATTTTGAATATTCACTGGCATATGATATGATGCTTGGAGAAATGGTGGGGAATTTTAATCCTGCTAGTATAGAAAATTCCCGATTATACTTAGATTCTGTCAGGAGTTTTTGGAGTAAAAATGAAGACAAGGTGATAAAAGAGATTGAAAAAGTTTCCAGACTAAAATTTAAGAAAGCTGCTGACTGTTTTATTGTTAATTCAATGCCTTATGAATCTTTATCGCATCCATTTACAATAAAAATTGAGAATAATTCTGATAAATTGCTTGCAATCTTTGTTCATGAACTTACCCATATACTATTAGTCCAGAATTTCAAGAAAGTTTCTTCTTCTATAAACATGATTGATGGGGATGTGAATTATAGGGTTCATTTTCCTGTTTTGTTAATTGAAAGAAAGGTCTTGGGGAAGTTAAATAAGAGTTATAAAAAACAAAAAAGAACTGAGGACTTAGATTATGTGTGGAAAGATGTTAATGGAGTCTATAACGAATTTAAATCTTCTAATAAAGGAATAGCTGACTTTTTAAGAAAATATGTTACTTCTAGACAAGCATAGACCAAAAGATACAAGCGAGATTTTTGGCCAGGACATCGCTTTAAGAGAATTAAAAAGATGCATTATTAACAAGATTCCTGGTGTGCTAACTGGGAGTTCTGGTATTGGAAAAACTATAAGTGTTTATGCTATTGCAAATGAGCTGAATTATGAAGTTGTTGAAAGCAATTCTTCAGATATAAGAAACAAAGAAGGAATAGAAAAGGTTATTGGCATTGCATCAAAACAGAGAAGCTTATTTCATAAAGGGAAGATAATTCTGATAGATGAAATAGAAGGGTTGACTGGGAGATATGATAGGGGAGGAATAAGCGCAATAGTAGATGTAATAAAAAAAAGCAACTTTTCTGTTGTTTTAACAACGAATAATGTAAAATCAAAGAATTTTTCTGCTGTTAAAAAAGTATGCAATGTAATAAACTTTGAAATACTTAATTACACTACAATTACAAATATTTTGAAGAACGTCTGCAATAAAGAAAAATTGAAAATTGAAGAGAATATATTAAAGAATTTAGCAATAAAAAGCAACGGTGATGCAAGAGCTGCATTAATTGATCTTGAATTATTCAGATATGGAGATTTTAGCAATATAGATTTTGTTTCTAGGGATATCACGAATGAAATTTCAAATGTTTTAAGAGTCATATTTAAGAGCAGGAATTCTTCTGATATCTTTAAAGTCTTTGATTCATTACATGAAGATTTAGATGAAATTAATTTATGGCTGGAAGAGAATCTGCCAAAAGAATATTCTGGTTTTGATCTTGCAAGAGGATTTGACTCCCTGAGCAAAGCTGATGTTTACAAAGGAAGAATAGCAAAGAGGCAGTATTACAGATTTTTAGTTTATAGAAGTTTATTCATGTCTGCAGGAATTGGATTAGCTAAAGAAGAAAAGAAACAAGGGCATATTAAATATTCAAGAAATTCAAGGATTTTGAAAATGTGGATATGGAGCAATAAGAATGCAAAGAAAAAGTCAATTTCCCAGAAAATAGCTAAAAATATTCATACATCCTCAAGGAAAGTTATAAAAGATTTTTGTTATTATAGAAATCTAATAGACAGTGATTTTATTAAAAAACTTGAGCTAAATGAAGATGAAATTGAATGGTTACATAAGCATTAGTTTGTTTCTTTTACTAGTTCTAACTGGATGTTCTAATGATTTAACTGGAGAGGTTGTTTATGATTCTGAAGAAGCTTTAATTGTTGATGTGATAGATGGGGATACTGTTGAGACTTCTGATGGTGTGAGAATCAGGCTTTTAGGGGTTAATACACCTGAGGTAAATGAAGATTATTATCCTGTGGCTAAAGATGCTTTAAAAAAATTAGTGCTGAATAAAACAGTAATACTTGTTGAAGATGTCCAGGATAAGGACAAGTATGGCAGAGACTTAAGATATATGTATATTGGCGATATTTTTGTTAATTCTTATCTAATTGAAAATGGATATGCTAAAACTTTGTCTATTGAGCCTAATACCAGATTTTCTGAAGAATTTGCCTTGGCTGAGAGAGAAGCGATTGATAAAGGAATTGGGGTGTGGGGAATAGAGCAGAGAAATGCCTGTGTTGTAATGGGTTGTGAAGAAGGGACAAAATATATTGTGAGTAAGAATTCTAAGGTATACCATGACTGTTCCTGCAGTAAAACCTCAAGGTCAAGGATTAAAGAAGTTGTGTGCTTTGCTAGTTTAGGGGATATACCTAAAGGCTATAGAGAATCTAAGTTATGCTGAATTTTAGGAAAAGTTTTATAAATCCCTGTTAAATCCTTTTCCATAATGAATAAAATATCAGAGATAAAACCAAGAGAAGGGAAACTAGAAATTTCTGGAAAAATAATTTCTAAGGAAGAACCGAGAACTTTTGAGAAATTCGGACAGGCAGGAAGAGTCTGCAATGCAGAGATAGAAGATGATTCTGGAAAGATAAAATTGACTTTATGGAATGATGAAATAGATAAAGTAAAAGAAGGAGATACTGTAAAGATAACTAATGGGTATTGCAATGAATTCCAGGGCGAGAAGCAATTAACAGCTGGAAGATTTGGAAAATTAGAAGTTGTTAATGGAAGTTCTGAAGAAACTGTAGGGAAGAAAGGTAGTAATAAGAAAGAATAATTCTATAATCTAAATTTTTAAATAAAACCTCTGAATCTTTTTGTTATATGAGAAGAGAAAGGACTCTTACTTCTGAAAGCGTAACTGAAGGCCATCCAGATAAAGTTTGTGATCAGATTTCTGATTCTGTTTTAGATGAATGTTTGAGACAAGACCCTAACTCTAGAGTTGCTTGTGAGTCTATGGTTAAAGCTAGAAGAAACTTGTTCGGTACATTAATGCCTAGAGTTTATCTTATGGGAGAAATAACTACTGGGGCGAGTTTAGATTTTAAAAATATTGTAAGAAGGACTCTAGAAGAAATAAGATATGATGGGGATTGGACTGGGTTTAATTCTAGTAGTTTTAAACTTCATGTAAACATAACAAGACAAAGCCCAGATATTGCAATCGGTGTGGACCCTAGAGGAGAAAAAGACCAAGGGGCGGGAGATCAGGGTTTGATGTATGGGTATGCTGATAATGAAACAGATGTTTTAATGCCTTGGTCTATAAAACTAGCACATGGTCTAGTAGCAAGACTGAGTTACCTTAGAAAACATAGGAACTTGGATTTTTTAGGACCGGATGGAAAGTCGCAAGTTACAATAGGATATCGGGACAATGGAGCACCTTATGTAAAAAAAGTTACTATTGCTGCCCAACATGCAGACAGAGATCTTCCTGGATTTAGGGACTGGATTTTGGAAGAGGTAGTTGAATATACAATTCCACAAAATCTTTTAGAAAATCATTTAAGAGATGTTACAATTGTTAATGGCACTGGAAAGTTTGTTGTTGGAGGACCTGAAGGAGATTCTGGGTTAACGGGGAGAAAAATAATAGTTGACACTTATGGGGGGGTAGCCAGACATGGGGGAGGAGCTTTTTCAGGAAAAGACCCTAGCAAGGTGGATAGAAGTGCTGCTTACTTTGCTCGTTATATTGCTAAGAATATAGTTGCTGCTGGTTTAGCTGAAAGATGTGAAGTTAGATTTGCATTTACTATAGGATCTTCTCAACCTGATGATTTTGCTGTAGAAACTTTTGGTACATCTCCTGTGGATGAGAGGCAGATAGAAAAAGTTGTAAGAGACATGTTTAATTTTAGACCTTCTTCCATAATAGATACATTAGAATTGAGAAGACCAATATATTCACTTACTGCAGCTTATGGTCATTTTGGCAGAGAACCAGAATATGGGTCTTTCCCATGGGAAAAAACAGATAGAGCAAGTGATTTAAGACGCGCCCTTGCTTAGAATGATAAAACTTTTAAATTTTTAATTCTTTTAATTTCTTTACTCTTTCTGAAATAGGTGGATGAGTCATGAATAATCCGCCAAAAGCTCTGCCAGCGCCCCTAAATGGGTTTACTATGAAAAGATTATTAGTTGGATTATTTCCTAATAGCATTGGGTTGTTTTTGCCATAGTTTTCTAATTTCTCTAAGGCTCTGGCTAAAGGTTCTCCATTTTTGATTAATTTTGCTCCTGTTTCATCTGCTATGTATTCTCTAGATCTTGAAATTGCAAGTTGAATCAACATTGCTGCTATTGGAGCTAAGATTGCTAAGAATAAAAGTCCTATGATGTTTCCTCCTCTCTCGTTGTCATCTCTTCCCGAGCCACCAAACAGGGCTGCAAATTGTGCCATATGTGCTACATAAGTTATTACTGTGGCAATAGTGGCGGCTATTGTTGAGATTAACATGTCTCTATTTTTATCATGTGCAATTTCATGTGCTGTTACCCCCTTTAGTTCCTCATTACTTAACAATTTTAAGATTCCTTGGGTATACCCGAGAACGGCTTTCTTTGGATTTGGACCAGTGCAAAATGCATTGGGATTTTCTGAAGGTATAATGTATATTTTCGGTTTAGGAACTTTAGCTTCTTTAGCAACTTCCTCTACTATTTCATGTAGTTTAGGATACTGAGACTTTGGAGCCTCTTTTGCTCTGTACATTGCCAGAACTATTTTATGTGAAAATAAGTAAGAACCAACATTCATAATTACAGCTATTATTAATGCTACGGTTAAGCCAGCTGCTCCCCCAAGAATATTACCTATTAACAATAATAACCCGGATAGGGCTGCAAGCAAGATTACTGTTTTGAATTGATTAAACATGGTAAAATAGAGATGATATGGATTTAAAAATTTAATGAAAACAAAAAAGTTTATATCAAGCTAAGATTTGGGATTGTTATGGCTCAGGATATTGTTATTGGAAGGAATAAAAAAGAGAAAGAAGAGTTAGGAAACAGGGGTCTTATCTATCTAGGAAAGAGCTATGTAAAGATGGAGAATGAGGTTTCTTTAAGCAATAATGTTTATCTTGATGTTAATAAAAGCCATGTTATCCTTATTGCTGGTAAAAGGGGATCTGGAAAAAGCTACTCAATTTCCGTTATAGCAGAAGAAATGTCTAAACTTGATGAAGAAACTAGAAATAGAATCTCAGTTATAATCATTGATACTATGGGCATATTCTGGAGCATGAAATATCCGAATGAAAAGCAGAAAGATGAAGTCAGAGAATGGGGAATGGAAGAAAGGGGATTTGATGTAAAAGTATTTGTTCCAAGAGGGAAATTTAAAGAATACCAAGAAAGAGGCATAGCTGTCGATTATTCTTTTTCATTCAGGCCAGGAGATTTAAGAGCAGAGGACTGGTGCAATGTGTTTAATGTTGATATAACCAGCCAAATCGGAGTTTTGATTGAAAGAGCTATTGGAAGCTTAGAAGGAAATTATACTATTGAGGATATTCTTAAATTTATTGAACAAGATGACAAAACAGACCGTCATACAAAATATGCTTTAATCAATAGATTTGAGGCTGCTAAAACCCTTGGGATTTTTGATGAAGAAGGAATAAACCTTAAAGATTTTATAATACCTGGAAAATCTGTCATTTTAGATGTGAGCTGCTATGAAGACTGGAATGTTAAGAACTTAGTTGTTGGGTTATTGGGAAAGAAGTTGTTATCAGAAAGAGTTGATGAAAGAAAAAAAGAGGAAATTGAAGATATAACTAACAGTGGAAGTTTGTACAATGAAGAGAAAAAACAGTCTCCTTTAATTTGGTTAATGATTGATGAAGCTCAGGAGTTTTTACCCAGAACAGAAAAGACTGCAGCATCTGATGCATTAACAAGATTGTTAAAAGAAGGGAGGCAGCCAGGAATCAGTATGATATTAGCAACGCAACAGCCTGGAGAGATACATAAAGATGTTATGACCCAATCAGATATAGTTATAAGCCATAGGGTAACTGCCCAGTTTGATATAGAAGCATTAAATTCTATAATGCAAACTTATTTAGCTGATGATTTATTAACTTACATCAATGATCTTCCAAGCTCGAAAGGAAGCGCTATAATTTTAGATGATAATAATGAAAGGATATTTTCTGTTAAAGTAAGACCTAAAATGAGTTGGCACGGAGGAGATACACCTTCTGCTGTGAAAGTAAAGAAGAAATTATTTGAAGAATGATAAAAAAAGACAAAGCTACTATAAGAGCTAAGAGAGAAGGATACAAAGCAAGAAGCGTCTATAAGTTATTTGCTATAAACAATAAATATAGGGTGATTAAACAAGGGGATAGGGTTCTTGATTTAGGTTGCTGGCCTGGAAGCTGGCTGCAAGCTTGTTTAAAATTTAAAGCTGATGCTGTTGGGATTGATTTAAAAGAGACTGAAATTAAAAATACTGAAACAATAAAAGCAGATGTTATGAAGGATAGAATATTTGACAAGATTAATGGCAGATTTGATGCTGTAATAAGCGATATGGCACCAAATACTTCTGGAAGACAGGATGTTGATAACTATAAATCTGCAATGCTGAGCGAAAGAGCTTTTAATATATCTGAGAAAGTTCTTAAAGAAAAAGGAAATTTGCTGGTTAAAACTTTTCAAAGCGGCTATTCTGATGAAATTTTAAATAAGATAAAGAAAAAATTTTCTTTTGTAAAAATCTATAAACCAGAAGCTTCGAAGAAAAGAAGCAAGGAAATGTATATTGTTGCTCTTGGTTATAAGGGCTGAAAGTCTATACATACCCTATAAGTTCTAGGGGAGTAATTTCCACATTTTACCTTGCTTAAAATTTTTATTCTTTTACAATGTTTTTTTATTTTTTTAATAGATGAATCTGGGAAATCCTCTTCTTTTGAGAAGTCATAAAAATGGATTATTCCTTTTTGTTTTAAATATTTTAAAGCTAAAGATAAATAAGATTCTGAATCTGTTGGCAATGGCATTATTATCCTGTTAAATTTCTTTTTTAATTTTGGCAGAATTGTTTTTACATCTCCTTTAAAGGATTTTAAATTGTCTATTTTATTTAGTTTAATGTTTTCTAAAGCGTATTTATGCGCTATAGGATTTAATTCAATTGCATAAACTTCTTTTGCTTTCTTCGCTGCTAAAATTGAGAAAGGGCCTATACCTGAGAACATGACTAAAACTGATTCATCTGGTTTTATTTTTGAGGCTATTCTTAATCTTTCACTTCCTGTTCTTGGAGAGAAATAAGCTTTTTCTATGTCTAATTTGAATTTTAAATTATTTTCTTTATGGATTGTCTCTTTTGTTTTTTTTCCTGCTATTATTCTTATTTTTTGCAGTCTGTATTTTCCTGAGAATTTTTTATTTTTAACTGCTACTGTTTTTATTTTTTTATTTAGTTTAATTAATTTGTTTCCAATTATTTTTTCATATTTTTTTAATTCTTTAGGAAATTCATTGAATATTGCTATCTCTCCAATCTGGTCAAATGAAGTAGGAACTAGGTTAATCAAATTCTTTGGAAGTTTTAATGAGTTTTTAAATGAAGGCATATATTGTTAGAATGAGTAAGATTTATATATTCTTTATTGTTTATAACTCTTAATGAAAAAGAGGAGTAGGACAAGAAATAGAAGAGTTAGTTTTTTAAGGATAAATCCTAATCTTAGAGATAGTGTTTCTAGGCTAAGTTCTAGAGGAAGAGAAGTTTATGATACTTTAAAAGAAAGAGTTTTCACAAGGGAGGTTACTTTTATTTTACTGGTTTTATTTGGAGGAATGATTTTCTTTGATGCTGTTGGTTATGATTATACTGGAATGGTTGTTAGTAATTTAGGGCCTGAGGCTATTACTGGTGCACAGGCAGGAATACCTGATAGTGCAATTAGTAATATTGGTGGAACTATGAGCAGTATCTTTAAACTGATATTTGATGGATTTTTGGGTCCTGCTTTGGGGATTTTTGGTGATAATCAAGCTGTTGCAACTAAATTAACTCTTTTTGTTATAGTATTTGTGTTTATTCTTCCTGTATGTAAGAAAATTTTCAAAATAGAAAAAGGTGCAAAAACTGTAAATTCAGCATCAATTGTTGCTGCCTTAATTTCTCTTCTTGGAATTGGACTTTTACCTGGTGAGTTTGTAAATAGACTGTCTGAGACCGTTCCGATTATTTTGGTTGTAGGGTTTTTAGCTGGTGTGCTTTATGGTTTGTTTAAATGGAAAACAGAAGAAAAAATTGCCTCATTTATAAAAGGTCTTGTGTCTTTATCTGCATTAATGTTCCTTACTTATATTCTTGGAGCATTTGAGGGGTCCAACCTTGATGGTAATCTTTCAGGGGCTATATGGGTTGTTGCTGGTTTTGGTTACTTAATTTTAGCATGGCTATTTTTAGAAGGAGTCTTTATCAAACCTTTTGGTGGAGAATCTAAAAGTGCTAGTGACGTTGCGGGAGAATATGTTGAGAGAAGAAGAGATATAAAAGAGGGTAGAGGGGTATTAGCTAGAGGCAAAGAAGAGCGTATTGATATGGATTTAAAAAGAAAGGCTCCTAAAATAATTAGAAATGCAGAAAAACTAGTTTATACCTTTTTGAGAAGTAATGTAGGAACTGACATTGGAAATGAGAAGAAGACTAAGGCAATTTCAGCAGCAGTTGATGAGATTATTATTTTATTGAGGAATAATCCAGATCCGCAAATCACTGTTCAAATTGACGAGATGGAAGCGAGATTAACAGATTTTCAAGCAATTTGTAGTGCCGTGAGGGTAAGACCTCCTGTTAATGCAGCACAGATAGGCAATGTTACTCGTTACTTGAATGCAATTAGAGTTAATTTAAATACACTTTATACTATTATTAGGACTTAGTAAATGTCATTCTTAAATAAAATATTCCATAGAAACAGGGATAATCCTGAGGGCTTACAGGAAGATAAATTTGATTTTGGAGAAGAGCATAGGGATGATGAGCAGGAAGAAGAGTTTAATACTTCTGATTTAAGCATACATCAACCAATAGGAAGCCATATTCCTCAGCAGAATTTTTCTAACCAAGGAAATGAGCTTTTGATGAGCAGATTAGAAACAATTAATGCTAAACTAGATAGCATTATACACAGACTTGAGAAATTAGAAAGAATTGCTGAAAGAGAAAGCGGAAGTGATAAATGGTAGTTAATTTTTTCTTATGTATGTTCTAAATTCTTTGCTTAGCTCCTCTAATTTTGTTATATCTCCGAAGGTTATTGTGCCCGACACTGCATCAGAAATATCATGCATTATCCTACATATTGTCTCATCTTTGCGGTACATCATTCTTATGAGGTTTGCTATTTGATTGAGTTTTCTTGCGGAATCCTGTGAAAAATCCTGAGCCCTTATTGTTAAAATTGCCTTCCCAATTAAATCTGCAAATTTGTACAACCTTTTTTTCTCTTTAAGAGAGAATTCATACCTTTCACGTACTGCTTTAAACTCATCTATTAAACTTCTTATCAATTTAATCTCCTATCAAGTCAGCTGCACTTGCTCCTACAATTGCCGGAAGCGATAATACACCGACTTGCCTGTATAATTCTTCAATAGTATTATACTGGTTAAATAATGTAAGAACGAGAGAGATTGTTATTAATGACACTATATAGATTACTGTAACTCTTAAAGGTAGGAACTTTAACACTCTTATCTGCTTTACTTTCCTAAAGCCTGTTGCATAAAGAAATATTGCTCCTATGAAAAATGATACGATGTACATGAAACTTATCCTCGTTAAAGATAATATTTCTGCTAAATGTACTCCTTCAACAAAAACAAAGTGAGATATTACTCCTACAAAAGCACCTATGACTCCTTTTGCAATATCTTTTTGAGTTATTTTCCTGATTGGGTGGTCTCCTATTTCTTTTATTAAATTTTCTTCTAATTCTTCTAATTCCTTTATTTGTTTCTTTTCTAAATTTTCTATTTTTTCTGAGTCTTCTTCCTGGTCTTCTGACTGATCTGATTCTATTCTTATTAACTTGTCTAATTTCTTGTTTATCTGATCCAGCTTAGAACTCTTACTACCTCTCTTTTTTGGCATGAATTAAAGTAGAATATTTCTTTAATAAAGATTTCTATATGTAAGACGAAACTAAGGGTTCTATTAAATTCCATATTTCAGGAGAGAAATAGACTAATAAAACTACTATAAAAGAATGAGTCCATGTTTCTTTTAGCCCTTTTGAAGAGCCAACTGTACTTTTTACTACAGCTGAAGCAGAATGGATTTTAATTAATGTTGCCAGGCCAATTACTCCCCTAAACACCCATTGATTTTCCACATATTTTATATTCTGTAGAAAAGAAAGATTTGCGTAAGCAAATTCTACATTCATTACTGCAAATGTTGCTGCTATAGCCCATATTGCTGCATGTAAACCATGAGTAAACCAATGACTGCCCTGAAAATTTTCATCTTTATGGATTAATATTAATTCATATAAGCCTATTATCGCTCCGAGAATTATTGCTGGTAAGATGATTAATTCGGCCATGGAATAGAGTAGATAAAAGTATTATTTAAATGTTGTTAAAAAAAATTAAAAGCCTGATAGTCCTGTGTCTATTAGTGGTCTATCGTAAGGTATTATTACCACATCTGGAGCGAGACATTTTGTCACATCCTTACCATAAACTCCTACTGCTAAAAGGGGCTGAACTGAATTTACTCGGATTCGACTATCTCCGGTTGAAGTTGCCTGAGCATTTATCTGAATACACCCAAGAACTGTAAGACATGTGTTTGATACCCCGTTTAAAGTTCCATATGCAAAGGTACCTATAGGTGGGTCGCAGTTGTTATTAAGATTTGATCGCAACGTTACAGTTGAGGTATCTTGATTGCTAGGAGAAACAAGTTTATATCTTATTCCTTGACTGTCTGAAGTCCTCGTGTTTGAAATTCCTCCAACAGTAGTTTGGCAACCAGCAAGGAATAAGATTGGAACAATGAACAAAGAAAAAATTACTAAATCCTTTTTTCGCATAAGCTTATTCATTTCCACGCACCGGGGTTGATCCAGTTCTACAACTTCCATCATATTGACAACCAGTCGTTATCATAACCTCACTTTCTTTGTATGAATTTCTGGCTCCTTGACAGAACTGATCATCTGCTTTCTTAATTACTGGTTTATATGAGTCTGTAGAAGTTTTTGTTATTCCATCTGATTGAATAATGGATGTAGTTAAACAGCTTACTACTTTGTAACAATTGTCGTTTATTTGTAAAGAAGCACTCTCACTTAGTAGGACTGCCTCTCCTCTGGTTGGTCCTTCAGGGCAACTGGATAATTGGCTTGTAATATCTGTTCTGTAATTCCCCCCAACGGTGTCCTTACATCCAGTAATGAATAAAATAGAAATAAGGAATAAAGAAAAAATGATTAAACCTCTTTTTTCCATAATTTTAAAGTAACTTTAAAGTATTTAAACATTTAGTTTTTTATGAGGTCGCAACTTACACTTGACCAGTAATGCATACCTTCTACATCTCTGTTACATAATAAACATTCTGAATTCTTTTCTATTACTGTGTTTCTTGGGCACTTCTTCATACTGTTATCTTTTACTAGACAGCCAGAAACTGTATTTTCTGAAGATTCTACTATGTAACAATTTTCTGAACCTTTAATTAGAATCTGTATATCCTGATTTTCTCCTACAACACTTAAACATCCTGTAATTATTAAAGAAGAGAGTAATAATATAAAGAATAACGCCTCATTTTTCATACAAGTATATAGTTTTGAGTTTATTTAAAATTTGTTATTTATCTTAGAAATAATGCTTTATTCTCTGCCTATATGATAAGTATAACCAGCTATCATCATGTACTTCAAAGTTATTGCTAACAAACTGATGAGGGCAGCATATTCTACCCCAAAGTAAGGCAATGCTGCTGTCCCAGTCATTGGAGCAGGTAGGGCTTGCATTCCTACATAAATAGCTACTTCCTTTGCTCCTGCATTTCTTATTGTTCTAAGAAGCCTATCATTTTCCTTTTTTTGAAAGGCTTGCACTGTTTTTATTTCCGTATTATACTCGGATACGAAATGGTTTAAAACTAACTGAGTATCTTGGTTATTTCTTATTATTGATTCTAGAGTTATTAAAACTCTCATTTGCTGTACGAAATGCCCTTCAACTCTTTCAAATTCTTTGTTTATTCTTGTTAAATAACCATTAACAAACTTTTTAATCTGCCTTGTAATAAGCACAGATTTATAACTTGTATTTGTTTTTCGTCTTCTAAATATGTTCCAAGTATGAGATATAATGCCTGTACTCTCTAGGGTTTCTTCTAATTCTTCATTGAACTCTTCTAAATTCCTTGCTCCTTTTTTTATAATATCTAAGAACCCGAATTCTTTCCTATAAACCCCTAAGAGATTATTTACATTTTGTAAAGTTGGATTTTCTATTAGAAGGTTCACATAAGCATTTCTTTTTTTGTCTAATTTCGCTTTTATTTCTACTGCTTGTTGTATTTTTCTTCTTGTAAACTCTAAGTTTCTATAATACTCTTCTGCCCTTTCTTTTGTTAGTTCCATTTATCTAAACTAGACTGCTCCTGCTCTTTTTTAATATTTAATAACTTATTTAAATTATTTTCAACTCTTTCCTGGTTAAATTCATGTTTATCTACTAAAATTTTCATTATTTGTTCCTGATCTACTTTAGACCATTTTAACTGGTAGTTTTTCATTATTGGCATTGATTTGAAAACTGCATAGATTTTTTTCCAGTCAAATTCAGCTTTTGATTCTTTAAATAATTCGTCAAAACTTTTGTATTGCTTTATTAATTTTAAAGCTGTTTTAGGGCCTATGCCTTTAACACCACCGGGATTGTAATCTGTTCCTATTAAAATTGAGAGAGCTATGAACTGATCCTGAGTTATATCTAAGGATTTTAAAACATCTTTTAGCTCTATAACCTCTGGATGAACAGAGATATAAATCCCGGAAGGCAAACGCCTTCTAGAGGATAGAGTTAAGTTCCTTATAATCCTTGGGGCGTTGTAAATAAAAGAGTCATAATCTGAACTGCCAACATAATCTACATCTCCTTTCTCGCACATAAAAGAGCATTGAGCTTCTGCTTCTGAAGGCGCCTGGATTACAGGGATACCATATGCCTGGATTAATTCCTTTGCTTCCTGAGACATTTCTCTTGTTAATCTTGAGGTTTGTTTAGAATACCTCAACATTAGCTCTGTGTCCTTTTCTTTTTTAGCCTGTTTCAGTCTTTTTTCAGCTACTTTTTTTCTTGATTCTCTTTGCTCAGTTTCATATACTTTTAATGCTGGAGGCTTTCCATCAAAAATAAAACATACTTTTAATCCTTTTTCTATTAAATTTGGTATTCTTGTGGATATTCCCATTAAATGAGAAGTTATGTTATTGTTTGAGTCTTTTAGAGGTGTTCCATCTGGCTGCCTTATTGAAGATAAAAACTGGTATAAGGTTTGAGAGGCATCTATTGCTATTTTCTTATTTTTTAGAGATTCCAGATTTATCTCCTTTTTTTGTATTATTTCCCCCAGATTAACTCCCATAAAAAGATTATAGTGATAGTTTATAAAAAACTTTTTATATAGCTTATATTTCTTGTATTAAAAAGAGGATGATAAAAAAAACATTTCTTAATCATAAAGGTGGGCTGTATTTTTACAGGGTGCATCAAACTAAGACGGATAAGTTATGCGCTAACGGGCTGTCGGGGTTAAGGGATTTCATGGATGACATGTTTTTCAGGTGTCCTGATGAGTATTTTCATAAAGGCCCCAGAAGCTCTAATTTGAAAATATCTCTGAATAACTTAGATTTAAGACAGATAAGCGGGCATGAGATAAGCAACCTTGCTTCTCTTGGTTTGAAACATAACAAGGATAAGTTTAGGGATAATCATTCTAAAGTTCAGGTTTTTATGCTTGAAAATGATGATAAGACCATTGCTATGGAAGTTCCAGTGTGGCTGAATGATAAAGAATTTGAAAACTTTTTGAGAACATTTAGAAGTGATGAACCTTTAACTGGGCATATTGATATTTTAAGAGTTGAGGATGATAAAATATGGATTTGGGATTATAAACCAAAATCTCTTGAAGAGAAATTTGCCTCCACTCAAATTTATTTTTACTGCTTAATGCTGAGCAATAGAACTGGAATTCCCTTAGAAAAGTTTAGATGTGGGTATTTTGATGATAGAACTGCTTTTGTTTTTGATCCTAATTCTGTTAGTTTAGACGTAAGAAACCTTAATGATTTTTAGAAATTGAAAATAATTTGTGGTTAAATATCTATAGTATACCTGATACCCAAATTTTTAAAATAATCAAAGATGAAATAATTGATTTTATTCCTTTAATAGAGGATCATTGCACCATCTTGCATTGCTTCTTCCTGTGTTATCGATGGAACTGAACCTTTGCTAGTTTGAGCACAAGGAATTTCAGTGTTTGCATACACAAGTACAGGAAGTTCTCTAGTGAATGCTCTTGTTGTTGGAACTGGATCGCTTTGGTAAGATACTACTTTTAGATCCGAACTAAGTACAGTTACATCGACACATCCTTTTACTTGATAACATGTGTAATCCATGTAGATATAATCAGCTCTATAAACACCTTCTGGACACCGCGTTAATGTTATTTGTACTGATGACGAACCAAACTTTGTTGAGGTATAAGTGCTATCTGTTGCAGAATATGAAGGTGATGAACTTGTTTTTCTAAAACCACCTACAGTATCCTGGCAACCAGCAATAAGTAAAACAGAAATAATTAATAAAGAAAAGATTACTAATTTTTTCATGATTTTTTAAAGATTAGAGTATATTTAAATGCTTACTTTTTAAAGTCAAATAAAAATAGTATACCAACGCCTTATAATCTATAGTGATAGCACATCCTTAAGTCCCCTAAAATCATTATCCAGTGTAACTAGTGTAGCATTATTGGTTAAAGAAGTGGTATAAATTAATGAATCGATAGCTGATAACCTGAGAGCTATAGAAATTTCAGCAGCTTTTTCGCCGATTTTAGTATCCATAGGAATTACTAGGCTTCTTTTTTTAATAATTTCTAGTGATTTCTGAATCAATGATTGCTCTTTTTTATCTTTTAGAAGCTTTAACTTCACTTCAAATAGGGAAAGAGAAGATGTAAGTAACATGTCATCAGATTCCATAACGTCTCTTATTCTTGTATTTTCAGCATAAAAATAAGATAACCATGCAGAGGAATCAATTAGTTTAGAATCTGTCATTTTTGTCTCTTAAGCCCTTCAAAATCCAACTCTTCGATTTCTTTCCCAAAAAACCATAGGCAGATTCTTTTTTTGCTCTTGCTATAATAATGTTTTTTATAGTCTCATCGTAAGAGGAAGACTTTGTTTCGCCCTTAATTTTCTTTAGAAGCTCTAAGGTTCTTTCTTGAATTTGTATCGTTGTTGGCATATAATTATATAATTATATGCTATATATAAACTTTTGGGCTGTTGAATTATTTTTTAAAGTCAAATAAAGAATGTTGCGTTGTCGACCTTAACAAATCATCAAAAGAAACATTGTAAAAACATAAAACAGAATCTGCAATTGGTTTAATCTGTTTATTTATATAATGATCATAGTCTATTTTGTGTTTTTGATTTTGAATTGGTTCTGGACCATCTGTGGTTATGACATATTCTATAATATTAGAAGTTATTTTTTTTAGTTTCTTTGCTGCCTGAACATGCTGAGGATTAATTTTAGTATACTCTTTCAGATCTTTACTTATGGCCTTCCTATAAATTAGCAAGTCATCATACATTCCATCTTTTAGCTCTTTTACAAACTTCTTTACATATTCAGAAACTTCCTCTTTGTGAAATATTCTGTTAAGTAATTCTAGCTGGAATTTTTTAGAAGCTTCAGTCCAGTCTCTTCTTGCAGACTCCAAACCAACAAAGTCAATCTTTTCTTTTCCATCTTGTTTTAACAACCCCGCATAACGCTTTTTTGCTCCTTCTTCTCCTCCACGAATTTTTGGCATTAAGAATTTAATATAGTTTTTTTCAAAGTCTAATTCTAATTTTGATTCCCTGCTATATTCTTCTTTTATGTGTTTTTTATAGAAGTTATTTATTTGACCCTCAATTGTCTTTCCTAGTTTTTCTGCTTCGCTTGAAGAAGTTAAATTGGCACTTACAAATATGCTGTCCGTATCGGAATAAATGACTTCTACATTTTTATAGTCTTCTTCTATTTTCTTTGCAGTTGATTTAATTAAAGACTGGCCAAAATGGGTTATTGCATTTGCTATTTTCATATTAAAGAATCTAGAAGCGGGAGATGCTAAAGATCCAAACATTGACTGACCGCAGAAATTTAACTTATAATCTCTTCCCGCAAGAATTGTATGGTGTGGTTGGACTTCTATACAAAAAACTTTGCCTGTGAATTTTTCCAGATTCATATTTCTTTGGGGATGGAGATATGGTCTTATCCCTCTGTTTTTGTTTATTCTCACTCTGTACATAGTGTATTCTTTTCCATTGTACCTTCCCTTCTCAATAAAAATTGTACTATACCAACCAAGATGGCGGACTAATCTCATGAAATCTTCTGCTAATTTCCTGGATTTTGTAGAATATCTTCTTCCATTCCTATCTCCATCTCCTTCCATCATAGATTTGAATAGATGTACTAATAGATTTGGGTCTAGATTGTAAACCCATAAGGGTATTCTTTTTGAGTTAGTACCCTTACCTATTTCTTTTTCCAGTACTTCAGAAAGAATATGATTGCTTATACTTATTCCACTTTTTTGGGAGCAGTATTTAAAATTCATTCTTTCAAATAATTTTTTTATTTCTTTCCGGTTAGGTTCTATTTTCTGGCTTATTGTCATAATCTTTGTTATACCCCTCCACGAAACCTTTCCGGGATATCTCTTTTCCTTAGAAGTATAAATACATCCTTCCGAGATATACCAACCTAGGAGGCTTAACCAATCTTTTATCTTGTATATCTTATTTATAGAACTGTGTTTGGGACCTTTTTGGAGTTTTTTCCCTTTTATCCCATATTTTATTTTATGTTTTTTGCAGAGTTCCTCCAAACTTATTTCTTCTATGATGTGGCCTTTAATTTTTGAATGGAGAGGTAGCCAATATTCTTTTTTGCGATCGTATAACTCTTGGGCAGTCTTCCACATATAACTTCCATTTTTTTCTGTACTAACCAAAAAACGATGATTGGGGGTAACTAGATAATCTACAACTGTGCTTTTCATCCTTATCATATCTCCCTTATAATTATAGGAGAACACTTTTGTAGTGGCCTGTAATCCTATGGAATTATTAGCCGGATTTATAGAATAAACCCTATCCCCTAGTTTTACCTCTTTAATATTTCTTATTCCGTGCTCTGTTAAGATTTCTGTATCTTGTGAGAAACAGTTCATTGTTATTTTTATTGCCTGGGAAGCTAATTCCTTCTTTTGCTGTTTTGCTTTAGCTCTTTCTTTGAATAATCTTTCCAGAATTTTAGGAATTATCCCATCTTCATTTTTGAAATAAGCTTTATTTGGGGATTCTATACAGTTTTTTTCTTTTTTCTCTCTGAAAGAGTAAGGATCAATATTGAAAGTCATCATGACAGAGGGATATAGAGATTTAAAATCGAAAACTAAAATGTTATCATATATTCCTGGTTTAGAAGACATTACGTATCCACCAGTTATGCTTTTTTCTTTTACTGAGAATTTTCCAGTGGGGATTACTAACTTTCTTCTTATTGTTTCTCTGATGTATAAAGAATCTAGAGATGCAATTGAAGCATTTACTCTGTCTATTGGCATGCCTGTTAGCATTGATCTTTGTATGACTAAGTCGATTAATTCAGTTTTTTCTAATATCATGTATACTAATTCTGCATCTTGCAAATTATATTTTGCCAGAGATTTTTTATCTTCCTTAAACTGTCTTTCTATTTCTTCAACCTTGTTATCTTTTGAGATTAATTTCTTTTTACCTAGAATTTCACCTGCTATGGTATCTAACCTGTAATTTTCAAATTTCATAGCTCTCACAGAAGGAGCATCTTTTAAGTAAGGGTCACGAATTAAGTTCAAAGCATCTAAAGCTTGCCTTCCAACTATTGTTGCTTTGCTCGTTTTAAAGAAATCATTTTCAATTGATAATTTGCTTAGATCATCAGATCTTCCAAGAGAAAATTTTATTTTGTTTTTATCAAACAGGTTTTTTAATACTAATAAATCAAAGTCGATTAAGTTCCATCCGGTAATTATATCCGGGTCTTCTTTTCTTATTAATCCTTTAAAACTTTCAAGAAGCTCTTTTTCTGAGCTGTAATTTTCTGCACCTTGTACTTTATCTTTTGAGATTATTAATACTTTTTTTATATTTTTACTGTACAATGCTATTGAATATAATCTGTTTTGATCTTGAGAAGTTTCTATATCTAAAGAAAGTATGCTTAATTTTGGTGAAAAAGAATCAGATGTTATTTTTGGCTCTCTGTAAACTCGGTCAACATAATCCCCTTTTTCATAGGTTCCTTCTATGTTTACTGTGCCTTTCAGGTCATTATCAAATAAAAATCTATAAGCAAATCTTATGTCTGCTTCATAGCATTCAATTTTTTTCTTTGAGAATTTATCTCTTAACTTCGGCACATCTGCAGGATTGTTCAAAACTATCTTTGAAACTTTTTTACCCTTGAAATTTGTAAAGTTTGTCTCTTCAAAGTCAAATTTTTCTAGTTTTTTGGCTTTTGCTAATTTGGAAGATTCTATGAAAAAGTAAGGTTTTTGGCGGGTTATAGTTAAGAAGGATTCACCATTCTCCAACCTTCCATAAATCTGCACATAAGCCTTATTATTTTCTACATTATAGGTGGGATAAAGAATAAATCCTTTCATATAATTAAACCACATATATTTTTATATAAATCTATTGAATAAGCTTACTATGGAAAATAATAAAGACTGGATAAAGGCAGGAAAAATAGCTGCTGAAGCATTAGATTATGCCTGTAGTTTAGTAAAACCTGGGGCTTCTTTGTTAGAAGTTACAAATAAAACAGAAAGTAAAATAGAAAAATTAGGCGGGAAATGTGCTTTTCCAGTCCAGTTTTCAATAAATGATTTAGCTGCGCATTATACTGCTTCTTTTGATGATAAAACCAAGTTTAAGAAAGGAGATTTAGTTAAGGCAGATGTTGGAGTGCAGGTAAACGGAGCTATAGGGGATAATGCAAGAACTGTTGACTTAGGTAATAATAAAAAATTAGTTGAATCAAGCTTAGCTGCGTTAAATGAAGCTGTAAAAATTATAAAAGAAGGAACTAAACTGCATGAAATTGGAAGCGTTATTGGGAAAACAATTAGTTCTAAAGGATTTAAGCCAATAAAAAACTTATCAGGGCATCTAATTGAAAGATATGCAGAGCATGCTGGTTTTAATGTTCCCAATTATAACAATAAAGATACAACTGCTTTAGAAGAAGGAATGGTTATTGCAATAGAGCCATTTGCAACTGATGGATCTGGGATGATTAAGGAAGGAAAAAAGTCAGGAATATATGCAATTGTTAATGATAAAAATGTCAGAGATAATATCAGCAGAGAAATTTTGGGATTTATTAAAGAAGAATATTCAACACTTCCTTTTTGCAAGAGACAATTGCTGAAACAATTTTCTGAATTCAAAGTTAGTTTTGCCATTAAAACTTTAATAATAAATGGAATAATTAGGGAGTATGATCAGTTGCCTGAGGTTGGAAAGGGTTTGGTTAGCCAGGCAGAGTATACTGTAATGGTTGAGAAGGAAGGATGTAAGATTTTAACACAATGTTAAAAAAAATTAAGGAAGATTTAGAAAAAGCTGCTAATCCTGAAAAAGTTAATATTTATCAGAGATTTTTTAAAACTGGGAAGGGGGAATATGGCGAGGGAGATATCTTTATCGGGTTGACTGTCCCAAAACAAAGAGAAATAGCTAAAAAATATGTTAGTTTAGACTTAAATGATGTAAAGGATTTGCTTTCTAACAAAGTACATGAATACAGACTAACTGGTTTTCTTATCCTTGTGTATAAATTTGAGAAAGCTGATGAGAAAGAAAAGAAGAATATTGTAGAGTTTTACCTGAAAAATATTAAATCTGCCAATAACTGGGATCTTATTGATTGTGTTGCTGATAAAATTCTGGGAAACTATCTGATTGATAAAGATAAGGAAATTTTGTATGAGCTTGCTAAAACTGACAATTTATGGAAAAAAAGAATAGCTATTATCTCAACTTTCGGATTTATTAAAAATAACCAATTTGAAGATACCTTGAAGATATCTGAAATACTGTTAAAGGAGAAACACGACTTAATCCATAAGGCAGTTGGATGGATGTTGAGGGAAGTTGGGAAGAGGGATATTAAAACTGAAGAGGTCTTTTTGAAAAAATACTATAAAACTATGCCCAGAACTATGCTTAGATATGCAATTGAGAAGTTTGATAGTAAAAAGAAAGCGTTTTACATGAATAGGAAAATTTAATAAATAGTTAAAGAATAGCTAAAGCAGGTGTTTTTATGAATTCAAGAAAAAAAGGTGCATTGGAACTTTCTATGAACACAATTGTTATCGTAGTTATAGGCGTTACACTTTTAGTTTTAGGATTGGGCTTTGTTACTGGAATTTTTGGAAATCTTGAAAGTTTAACTCAGAATGTCTTTGTAGAAGCTGAAAATTCCATAAACCAGATTGCTACGCATAATGAAAAATTGTCTGTTCCTGGTGAGATAAATGTTAAACAAGGAAAGACTGCATCTACCAAGATCTGGGTTGTTAATGAAGAGTCGCAAAGCAAGACATTTACAATTGATATAAATGCTGCTACTGAAAATAATGCTAGGGTCGGAATAAAAATCTTAGTTCCGCAAAAACAAGCAACTGTTGAGACTGGCGGAGAGATTGGCTTTTCAGTTGGTATAGAGGTTGCAGATAATATTCCTAAAGGATTGTATGGGTATAATGTTAATGTAGGACCTAGTAATTATGCTCAAAGTTCATTCTTTGTGAACGTAGAATAAGTTTATAAAGAATTTTTCTTTTTCTTTTACATGGTTTTGAAGGTATATAATACATTATCAAGGAAGAAGGAGGTATTTAAACCGATTAATAAAAAAGAAGTTAAGGTTTATACTTGCGGACCTACGGTTTACTGGTACCAACATATTGGAAATATGAGGGCGTATCTTTTTTCTGATATTCTGAAAAGAGTTTTATTGTATGATAGCTATAAGGTTAAACATGTGATAAACATAACTGATGTTGGGCATTTAACTTCTGACGCGGACGAGGGTGAAGATAAAATTGAGAAGGCCGCTAAAAAAGAAAATAAGAGTGCAAAGGAAATAGCTGATCATTATTTTTCTGTGTTTGATGAAGACTTAAAGAAACTGAATGTTTTACAGCCTGATGTCTGGAGCAAAGCTACTGAGCATATTAAAGAACAGATTGAGTTGATAAAAAAACTTGAGAAAAAAGGATATACCTATGAAACAAAAGATGGAATTTATTTTGATACTTCCAAACTAAAAGATTATGGGAAATTAGGAAGGATTAAGATTGAAAAATTAGAGGCGGGAAAAAGAATTGCCATGGGAGACAAAAAGAATGCTACAGATTTTGCACTGTGGAAATTTTCTCCGGAGAATGAAAAAAGACAACAGGAATGGGATTCTCCCTGGGGTGTCGGTTTTCCAGGATGGCATATTGAATGCTCTGCAATGTCTATGAAATATTTAGGAGAACACTTCGACATCCATACTGGGGGAGAAGACCATATTCAGGTACATCATACGAACGAGATTGCCCAAAGTGAATCTGCAACTGGTAAGAAATTTGTTAATTACTGGCTGCATAATGCATTTCTGACAAAGGGGGGAGAAAAGATTTCTAAAAGCAAGGGCGGTTTATATACTATTTCAGACCTTGAGGAGAAAGGGTATGATCCTATTTCATACAGATACTTTACATTTACTGCACATTACAGAAGATCATTAAATTTTTCATTGGCGGCATTAACTGATGCTCAGAATTCTTATGAAAGACTAAAAAATATAATAAAAAATATAAAAGATGATAAAAAAAGTAATAAAAAATACATAAAAGAGTTTGAAGATGCAATAAACAATGATTTAGATATGCCCAAGGCCATTTCTGTTTTGTGGAAATTAATTAGAGATAATAAAGCAGCAGGAAAGATAGATACTATCAAAAAAATGGATTCTGTTTTTGGTTTAGATTTATTAAAAAAAGAGAGTATTCCAAAAGATATTTTAGAATTAGCTAAAGAAAGAGACAAATTAAGAAAAGAAAAGAAATGGAATGAATCGGACAAGATAAGAGAAAAATTAAAGAAAAAAGGCTATGTTGTCGAGGATAATGAAAAAGGATTTAGCGTTAAAAAATTATCCTAAATAATTTGGAAGCTCCTTTAATCCTGCTCTGGCTTTTTGAAGATAATTGCCTTCAATCTCTTTGTATCTTTCAAATGTTTCTTTTGACACTGAGGGTCTGACTCTTGTTAATGCCTTCTTAAAATGATCTGCTGTAACTTCTACTGCCTCTACATTTTCTCTTAGTGCTTCAATACCTGCTTCTCTACACAGTGCTTCAACATCTGCTCCAACATATCCGTCTGTTAATGTTGATAATTCTTTTAAGTCAACATCTTTAGCAAGAGGCATTTTTTGAGTATGTATCTTTAATATTTGTATTCTCCCTTCTTCTGACGGAGGGGGGGTTAATAACAATCTGTCAAATCTTCCAGGTCTTAATAATGCTGGATCAATTATATCCGGTCTGTTTGTTGCTCCGATTATGATTACATCATGCAGATCTTCTAAACCATCCATCTCTGCTAATAATGTGTTGACAACTCTTTCAGTTACATTGCCTTCTCCTTCATACGCCCCCCTTCTTGGAGCAATAGCGTCTAATTCATCAAAGAAAATAATTGCAGGAGCTACCTGTCTTGCCCTTTCAAATACTTTCCTTATTCCCTTTTCAGATTCTCCAACCCATTTGTTTAACAGTTCAGGTCCTTTAACAGAAATGAAGTTAGCTTCTGCTTCTTTTGCAACTGCTTTTGCCAATAAAGTTTTCCCTGTTCCAGGAGGACCATAGATTAATAATCCTCTGGGGGGTCTTATCCCCATTCTTTTGAATATTTTTGGATTTTTCAATGGCCATTCTATAGTTTCCTTTAATTCTTTTTTAATATTAGCCAGGCCTCCAATGTCTTCCCATTTTATATTTGGTGTTTCAATAAGAACTTCTCTCAACACACTAGGTCTCACTATCTTTAATGCTTCCTGGAAATCTTTAGATGTTATCTTTAGATTTTCTAAAATTTTCTTAGGTATTTCTGATTTCTCTCCTAATTTAATATCGGGAAGAATTCTTCTTAATACATTCATGGCAGCCTCTTTTGTCAATGCAGATAAATCCGCACCTACAAAGCCGTGAGTTACTTCTGCCAATTTTTCTAAACTTACATCCTTTGTAAGAGGCATTAATCTTGTGTGAATTTTTAATATGTTTAATCTTCCTTTTTTGTTTGGAACTCCAATTGATATTTCTCTGTCAAATCTTCCCGGTCTTCTTAATGCTGGGTCAATTGCATTCGGCCTGTTTGTTGCTCCGATAACAACTACTTTTCCTCTTTTCTTCAATCCATCCATTTGGGTTAATAATTGTGAGACAACTCTTCTTTCAACTTCTCCATAAGTTTCTTCTCTTTTTGGAGCAATTGCATCTATTTCATCAAAGAAAATTATTGAAGGTGCATTTTTTTCAGCTTCTTCAAATATACTCCTTATCTTTCTTTCTGATTCTCCGTAGAATTTATTCATAATTTCAGGGCCATTGACTAAGATGAAATTAGCTTCAGATTCATTTGCAACTGCTTTTGCCAATAAAGTTTTACCTGAACCTGGAGGGCCGTGCAATAAAACTCCTGCTGGAGGCTGAATGCCTAATTTTTCAAAGATTTCAGGATGTTTAAGGGGTAGTTCAACCATCTCCCTTACTTTTGTTACTTCTTCTTCTATTCCACCTACATCTTCATATGTGACTTCCAAAACTTTTTCTTCTGATACTTCAACTGCTTTAGGATTTAGTGTTATTGTTGTTGATTCAGTAATCAAGACAGGATCATTTTTTGGTGTTGTTGAAACTACTATGAATCTTAAACCTGCAAGACCAAAGGTTCCTATTGAAAAAGATTCTTCAAACATATTATTGAAAACATCTTCAAAAAAAGGAGATTCATTCATTGCTCTTTTTCTTTGTCTTACTCCACCGGGAACTATAATATCTCCTTTTACAACTGCCCTTCCTAAAAGAACTCTCTTGAATAACTCAGGATCTGCTCTTACCATCACTCCTTTCTGAGCGGGTGCAATTGTTATTGCAGAAGCTTCTTTGATATTTGCTTTTCTTACTTTAACATTTTCTCCAATTCCTGTTTTAGCATTTCTTCTGAGAATTCCATCCATTCTTATGATTGATTGACCTACATCTGTTGGATATGCTCTGTCTACTATACCTACTGTACCTCTTGCTCCTTCAATTTCAACAATGTCTCCAGGATGAACCCCAATAAAATGCATTGTTTCAGAATCAATCCTTACAATGCCCTTGTACGCCTCTTCCTGCAAGGCTTCCATGACTTTTAACTTTGTTTCTTTCTTTTCCATTTTTTGTTTATAATATGTAAATTTTAATAAAGCTTTCTTAGCCTCTTTGAAAAAAATATTGAAAGCTTTTCAGGCTCTTCTAAGCACATTCTTATTGATTCTTCCATTTCTTCCTGCATTTCTTCCTGGAAGTTAATTATCTCTTTTGGTATTGAAATAGTATAGGAGTTTCCTACCATTCTTAGTTTTACTCTAAACTCTTTTTCTTTTATTCTTTGGAAATGCCTTAATTCTTCTAAATCTCCAGGATGGAAGACTTTTTTATTACAACTTGGACAATGTAAAGCTCTTAAAGTATAGCCTTCTTTCTGTGCTGTTCCTTTCTGCATTTGGACATTGCAGTGGTTACATAAAACTTTTTGATTGAATAGGTCTTCCATGTGTATACGTGTTGTGTATATATCTGGTATATAAATATTTCGGTTTAAATTGCTGTGAACGAAAACTAGTATAAAGCGAACGGAAACTCAATATGACCGTGATAGTATGCAAGGACTAAACATCTGATATTGTGGCAGATAACTCGGCAAAGAAGCTCATTCACTCTGGCATCCCACTTTTTATGCCTTAAAGTGTCAGAAAATAAAGATTTGAGCATATCAAAGGTACACTCGACATTAGCTCGGAGTGGGTATCGCCTATATTCTTTCAATTCAAGGTCTTCATAGTATCTTTGAACAGATTTAGCAAAGGGTGAGTTTCTCAGACCTTTAACTACTGTATTTTCTTTAGGCTTAGTATAATCCTTAATTTCTAATGATTGGCAGAATTTAGAATTTTCTTTTGATAGGTAAGCTGAATCTGCATAAACCTCTTTTATGTTGAATATCTTTCTTGCTTCTGATATTAATGGCTTGAAGAAGTTGTTATCATGTACATGCCCTTTAGATACTATAGCATGGGCGATGACATGAGATTTAACTCCTGCTATAATATGCAAACCTACATATTCTCTTTTCTTCTTTCTATCAGTCCTTATATCTAAGTATCTTCTTTTTCCAGAGCTAGTTTTTATACCTGTACCATCTAAAGCGAAACAGTCATCTATCTTAGAAAAAGGCTCTGCTGTGATATGAACAAGTTGTTGCAGATATTGTGTTAGTCCTGAATCATCCATATAATCATTGATTCGATTAAAGTAATTTTCAGAAATCTTTGGAATAAATATGTAACCGTTATTTCTTGCATTTTCTACATAATAAACAGAATTTCTTCCACCCTTGAGATGGTATGATTTGGTACAACATATCTTTATCTTTTCTGATACAGGAATTGAGGGTCTTCCAGTTCCTTTGTAACCTGTTGGTATGTTCATTAACTCTATTCCTTTATTTAATATTTTCTGAAAATGTCTAGGCTCCCATTGGTGGGCTTGATTTATAGCAGTATAATTCCTTGTTATTCTTCTAACTCTTGTTTTATTTGGCTCTTTTATTTCTGATTCTTGCGGTTTTATCTCGTGTGGATTATTCCAAAAATCACCATTTCCATACTTGAATAAATTTTCATCTTTTTCCATTCTATAATATTCCCATCTGTTTTAATCTTTCATAGATTTTGTAAGTCAAGAAAACATCATTTCCACAATATGTTGTTAACTCATCCCACTTGCCTTTTTCGTATAGCTCTGTTACAGTTGCACCGTCATTTATTTTCTTGAATTTATTTCCTAAAAAAAGAGAAGAATAATCATCCAGCTTACCGCTTTTGAACTTATTTCCATAAGAAAGAACAAACCTTAGGTCTACAGATTTTCCTTTTATATCTGGAATTTTTATTCCATATTTAAAAGAGCGAACTAGCAAGTAGGGTATATCAAATTGTGATGAATTAAATCCTATTAATCTAAACCATCCTTCAAAGTATTTTAGACCCCAGAACTTCTGTAGTAGCTCTTTTTCTGTCTCTTCGGTTAAAACTGCTATCTCTCCATCTGGGCATTTCAACCCTATGCATATAACCTTAGCTTTCTCATCAAGAGGGTCAAGGGTTGCTGTTTCAATGTCAAAAATAATATCTTTTCGTTCCATTTCATTCTCCTTCACCTCTTGTAGCCATTTATTAGTTGTACTATTAGGGAAACAATAAACTATATAAAGCTTCCCATATTGGGAAACTATCATGGCTGGATTTTTACCTAAATGGCTTTTCGGGATATACTGTAAATTATGGGTAAAGAAGAGATATTCTTGGTTTAATTTCCAAGAAGCACAAAAAATAACAGGAATAAAACAGCTAGTGAAATTGAGCAAGGCATTCAGCATAATGAAGAGCAAAGAATGGATTATTGCGGAAAAAGATAAAGCCAATCCTCGCAAGAGAAAATATAAGCTGGTTGAAATCCATAAAATTATTTTTGATTTAGCTAAAGCTAAGTAATTTTTTTCCATTTTCATTTATCACAGATGACAGAAATCCCACTATCGAAATTTATTTAAACTCCAAGAACATAGCTTTTTTAATGTCTAATTAAAAATGCGTAGTTTTGGAATCCTTCGGGATTCCCGTATTGATTTCTAATTTTGTGTGATTTTTTTCACCTCAAATCTTCAAAGCAATTTTTAAATATAAATTAGTATCAGAGCAAATTTGTCGTTTTATGGGAGCCCCCGCAAATTAAATAAAGTACGGGGACTTAACTTTTTAATGAAAAATAAGAAGAAAACGTCTTCAAATCCTTTAGAGGTACTACAAGATGATACTGCACTTAAGATCTGGATTTCTTGTATTGATGAAGAGAGAAATATAGAAGAAGTGAAGAAAATTTGGAATATAACGGATAACACTAAACCCGCAGTGATGAGGGAACGATTAAAAAAGTATAATTTAGTTCATTCTTATGAGAAAAAAACTAAAACAAATACCTCTTCCTACCCCATTAGGAGTTGTGTTGAATTTATTACAGACATTCCAAAGGAAGAATTTCTTTTTATGCCTCTAAATATGCATTTCTTTTTTAATCTAAGTCAACAGGATAAGATTAGAATATTAAATTCTGATGCTTTTAGAAAAGGATGTATGAATACTGGGTTAATAAAAACATTTTTTGATTCAAATGAAAAACTAAAACACGATTGGTTTAATGAAACCGTTAGCAATATAGAAAAAAAGAAATTTTCCAATTACATTATGAAATATATCCGTAAATTCCCCAATAACCTTAGTTTTTTTAGTTTCTTGTCAAGAGGACTATCTATCTTATCAATGTGTAAGAGTATTGAAAGGAAATATATTAAGATTGAAGATTTAGATAATTCTGAATTTTGTAAGTCCTGTAAAATTGCTTATAAAATTATAGGAGACCATAACTACGTAATTCCCATAGAGATTCCAGTTTCAGAATTAAGGACAAGGGAAGGGTCTATTAATTTTTTTGTAACAATTATATTAGAATTTTATGAGGATCACAAAGAAGATTGGGAAGAAATAAAAAAAAGGCTAAGAGCAAAAGGTGTTGATATATGAAAAAAAATAAATTTATTGTGTTGCATATCCCAAAAAATGTAGTTAATGATTATAAAGAAGCTATAAATTTTGACACTTTTTTCAATTTGATACTATTTTACCGATGGTTAAAGGGCTATCCGAAAGGAACTCGCTTTTCACCAGTGATATATGGGTTAACATTAGCAAGATCAAAGTGTACTGAGAAAAAAATTTTTGATTCATTAATAAGAAAGATCAAGTACCTTAATCTTCTAAGTGAGGAACTAAATTATATCTCTAAAAGGTATAGATGGAATAAACTTAAGGAAACTAGGGAAATATTTTTGTGTAAATTTGAGGATTTTATAACCTCTTCTTGCCAGTTTTTAATGGCATTAGTTAATTTATACGAGAGGAAAAAACTTGGGAGGGAATCTCCTGAGTTTGTAGATTTCCAACAACTGATCACCAAACTAGAGTCTGAAAACTTATCATTCTTGTTTAAAACGATTAACCATTATTTGGATACATCTTTGCTAGTTCAACTAAGAAATAATATTGTGCACCACCCTGAAAAGATAAAATATTTTTGGGGAAGGGGACAAGACCCAATGATTTACTTAGAATGGAAACCACCAGTAAACCCAAAACTGTATGATGTTGTTCAAGATATGCATAAAAATGCTTATATTGGTAAAAAACAGGCAGGTATGGAAATCTTCATCTCAGACATAAGGAAAGAATTTAGAGCTTATTCCTATAGATATAATCTTACTAGAAAACATACCGTCAATCCACATTCACTTCATGTGTATTACAAATCCAATATATTAAAAGTTGTTAAAAATACAGGGAATAATCTTTATCTTGCCTCCAAGGAAATTCTTATAAGGATGGTTAATTAAAATGGATAAGCAAGGATTAGAAACTGAGAAGAAAGAATGGAAAGAACTCTTTAGTCATATAAAGAAAGAGAAGGAAGATGCTAAGTCCCACTATCTTTTTAATTTAGCTTTATTTTGGGGTTTAGGTCTGGGAATTTTTGGGAACCTCTTCGCAAATCTCATTTATGAAGAATTTTTTAATGGTAGTAAATTAAGTAGTGTGGGCTTTGCAATCTTTATATGCCTAATTATCTTTTTCTTTATGTATATGATGAATAAACAGAGAAAAGAAGATCAAGATAAATTAAGATACTTAGAAGAAACTGAAAAGTTTGTTGGTAAGAAAATAAAGGAAGTATTTGGAGAAGATTAATCTTGTTCAAATTTTTTATTCTTCTTAGATGTTAAGATGTACCAAATTATTACGAGATGTAAGGTCATTAGAGATGCGAGTAGTAGAAGATAGAATGCTATGTATTCTACTCCTTGAACTAATGCTAATATCATAGATATAACACATAGTAAACTTACTAAAAATACTACATAATTCAAATTTAAACTGCTTTTCATAATTGTAAAAGTTTTAATTGACTTTGAATGTGTGTCATGGAACGTATTTTTAAGTCTTTGAGTAAATGTTTATTATTGTTATCGTCCATTATTTTCAGTTCGTACCAAGCTAGTTTGTCTGCTACTTTTTTTAGTTTTTTTCCTACATTTTCTTTCATTAAAAGACCGTAGAATATACCCACAAAAGCTAGAATCCCAACCGACCCAGTAACAATACTTCCATTATTTAACTTTTCCGAGAGGTAAATTAAATTATTTCCAGCCATAGTCGATAACAAGATTGTACTGTATATTGTCGCCTCAATAATAGTTGTAATAACAATCCATTTATGGAGTCTCTTAACATCTTTGGAGAGTGCATAATAATACTGAAGGTATTCTTTTACGTAGTCTTCTATTATTTTTTTCTTTTCGATCTGAATCCCCTACCACATTCTATACATATATTTTCTTTATTAGTTTTATATGAAAATATTACAAGTAATATAACTATTATTAGAATAAACCCCCCAATCTTAGAATTTAGGCTGGGATTAGGTTGAAATAATATTATTATCCAATATCCCGAGGTAACCCCTAGAACAAAATTTTTCATATTGTTTGGGATTGGATAAATGAGAGGTAAGGGATAATGCCTTTTGGCAAATCTATTCCATTTGCTCCTTATCTTTTTAAAAAACATTAGAATTACTAGTATCAGCAAAAAAATATAGGTTATTGCTATTACCTGATTTAATGAGATCATCTTACTTTCAATCTCCTTGTATTCTTTTCTTTCTTAATTTCAATTAATTCAAAGTATTCTAGTAACTCACAATGCTCTTTTAGAGATGAAGGATTTGTTCCGATTTTTCTTTCAAGCTGGCTCATAGTAATATTTGGATTCTCCTTTATTGTTTTGTAGATCTTTTTTGTAATATCCGTAGCTTTTCGCTTCATGATACAATACTGTAGTAATATTTATATAGTTATACGCTACAATATTGTAGTGTTATAAATGGTAAAATCTGGGGAAATGTATTTAGTTGTAGCATTACTAGTTTTGATGTTCCTTGCTTCAGGGTGCATTACTAAAAATTACTATACCCCTAGCGATGGAGTATCTTGCCTAGACAATAACAAAGATGGGGTTTGTGATCAAGAACAACAGAAGAAAGAAGTTAAACCAGAAGATTTATACCAATATCAAGAAGGAAAGTTTTGCCCTGATTTAAATGAAAATCAGATTTGTGATGATGAAGAAATTTCTGTTTCTACTACTGATAAAGAAGAAGTAAAGGAATGTAGGTATTATCTGGATGGAAAGGATTTTAGGACAATTTACCCTGATTTATGTAATATTCCTGATGATTGTGTAGAAAGTATGGCGTCTGCTCAAATTGAATGGAATGGTCAAAAAGTTACTAGATTACAAATGAAAGAAATTATTAGTAATGAATGGGGAGATCTAGACATTAAATGTGAAGCTACTTCCTTTGTTAAGCTTTATGGAAAAGATAACCTCCCAGTAAGCTGTAATACTGCTGATGATTGTTGGAAGAGATTTATAGATGATGAACAGTTATTGAATTACTATTCTGGATCTAAGTCCATGAGATGTAAGTCTAATGTATGCCAAACTACAAGCTACCTTTCTGAAGAATTGAAGAAATAAATAAATAGTAATCTTTCTGAAGAAAAGGTCAAAGGGTAGTCTCGATGATATAGTGTTACAGCAGTTACAGTTGTTACAAATAATAATTGAAATAATATTTTCTCAAAAACCTTAAATTTGGGGGTTTGGGGGGCTTTAGAAGACTATAGAAACGTTTATAAATTAAATCATTCTAGTATTTTATAAGATGTACCCCAGTAATCTTAAGAGGTTGCTGGATGACCAATATTTCTTCTAAGAGGGATATTTTAACTAAAAAATAGGTGAACTCAATGGATAATGTTTATGTATATTTAGATGCGGGTTATCTTTCCAAAATAAAAGAATACTTTTATGGGAAACACCCGAAGAAATATTGTATCAAACAATTTGCAAATACATTAGCTAAATCTAAAGGTTACTGGTGTAAAAAAGCATTTTTTTACATAGGAGAACCTTACCAAAGCCCATCACATCCTTCTGAAAAAGATATTGAAAGAAGACAGAGGCACAATTCCTTTATTAAAAAAATAGAGAAAATACCTGATTTAGTTATAAGGCAAGGAAGATGCCAAAAGGATGATGATGGTGGATATCATCAAAAAGGTGTTGACACTCTTCTTACTATGGACTTGTTTGCTTTACAAGATCCAAGAGATAATCCTGATGGAATTAAAACAATTATAGTTCTAATTTGTGATACAGATTTTGTACCGATTCTAAAAAAGTTGAAAACTGAGTACAGAATAAATGTTATTGTGGCTTTCTTTAGTGATTTTAAAAGAGGTTCTGATTTCTCTATGTCTAATCATTTATGGGACATTGCAGATGATACAATTTTAGTAGGGAAAGATTTCTTTGAAATGAGTTTTAGAGAATAGTTATAGTCTTTTTAATTCTTCCATTACAAAAAATACTCGCATTTCTTCTAATGTTTCTTTATCTAGATATTCCTTCATTAGATTTTCATTAAACCAAATTTCTTTAACTTTTTGACCATTTTTCTGTTTATAGTAAAGTATCCATTTTTCTCCTTTTTTTATAGCAGTCCTTAGCTTGTTCATACTAATTATCCCTCTTAGATAATCTTTCAATAAGCCCACTTAGACCAATTAAAATTAAACCAAGTATTTGTAATCTAGATGCTAAAATAACCTTATTATTTTTCTCAATAATGAATTTTTGTGCGGTTATGAATGTCTCCCCATATATTGAATTTGTTATTAACCTATCCTCTGTTTCAGATATCTCTTTATTTGTTAGTAATTCATTAAATTCTGGATTATTTATAGGGCTCTTATAGGTGGTAGAAGAATAGAGTAAAGCTAAAGCAACCTGTTTATGGGCATTAGACAAATCAGAATATTCTTTAGAAAAACTAGAGTAACCCATGCTTTCGGCTAGTTCTGCAAATCCATCTTCCATTATGACTCTTGTCTTCATATTTATGTAGCTTACTCCATTATCGCTCATTACATCCATTTGTGCCGAAATTGTGTCTATCTCATTTTGTAAGTTAGGTATAGTGGTTGTAAAGAGAACTGTAGACCAGATTAAAGAAGAAGTTCCAATAATAAAAAGTACTACAATTAACCATTTAGTTTTGTCCATTTTCCCCCTAAGGTCTTTAGTAAAAATAACCTTCCTATACTATTTTTTAAGGATTGTATTTTTAGTTTCCGTTCGGATTCACACTTTCCGTTCGTTTGGGGATTTTACGTTCACAGCAGGTTTAAATAGTTTTGCACAAATATATAATAAAACTATTCATGCCTTAATGCATCAACTGGATTTAATTGTGAAGCTTTTATTGCAGGCAATGCTCCTGAAACCATTCCTACTATGAAAGCAAAGGC
>Ga0209541_10000277_pt1 | contig 100590 bp, 97 predicted proteins | sample RifCSPlowO2_01_FD_184027 | JGI IMG/M metagenome (GOLD analysis project Ga0209541, IMG submission 184027) | Groundwater microbial communities from Rifle, Colorado - Rifle CSP2_plank lowO2_0.1 (SPAdes) (version 2) | ecosystem: Environmental > Aquatic > Deep subsurface > Groundwater | place... | reverse complement strand
GCTAGGCTTATTAAGACGCTAAGAATAATTTCTAAAGATAAAACAAAAGCAAGCTTTGAGTTAAGTGAGAATTTAATAAATAGTTTTAGTTGTTTCATCTAGTCCTATCTATTTTAGTATATCAGTGGTTTGCAGGTAGGTTTTTCTTGGATCTAGCCCCCGGCATCCACCCCACTTATTTCTCGTAGAATTTTCTTCCTGCTAATTTTTTAGGCAAAAATGGCAGATTTTCTTTTGGCCCAACGTAATTTTGGCTCCACTTATAATTTTTTGCATAACCTAAATTTTTCATTAATTTTGTTGGAGCGTTTCTTAAATGCAGGGGAACTGGTTCGTTTGGAAATTCATAAACTGCTTCTTTTGCTTTCCCCAAAGCATTAACGACAGCGCGGGATTTTGGAGCTTTAGATAAATAAATAACTACATATGTCAAAATCAGCTGGGCTTCCGGCATGCCAATTTTTTGAACAGCTTCAAAAGCTTCATCAGCTTGAATTAAAGCGCCTCTGTCTGCCATGCCTATATCTTCAACTGCAAAAATTATCATTCTTCTTGCAATAAATTTTGGATCCTCTCCGTTTTCAAGCATTCTTGCCATATAATAAAGCGCAGCATCCGTATCACTCCCCCGCATAGATTTAATGAATGCTGAAATTATATTGTAATGTTCTTCAGCTTTCTTGTCGTACAATCCCGCAGATTTTGTTTGAAAAATTTCTTCAATTATTTTTTCATTAATTTCTGCTTGATTGTAAGAAGTTACAGCAATTTCTAGGGCATTCAACATTATTCTTGCATCTGCCCCTGAAAATCTAATTAGTAATTCCTTGGCGTTTTTACTAATTTTCTTTTTGTACCTTCCTAAACCTTTCTCTTTATCTTTTAAGGCTCTATCTAAAATTATTTCCAATTCTTCAAAAGTTAAGCCTTGTAAAACCAAAACCCTGCTTCTTGATAAAAGTGCTGAAATTACTTCAAAAGAAGGATTTTCTGTTGTAGCTCCAATAAGATTCAGTGTTCCGTTTTCAACATAAGGAAGCAAAGCGTCCTGTTGAGTTTTGTTCCATCTATGGATTTCATCAATAAATAAAATTGTTTTGATACTTTTGTTTAAATTTTCTTTGCCAGCTTCAATAATTTTATTTAAATCTGCTTTTCCTGCTTCAACTGCAGAAATTGCATGAAAGTCTGCGTTTATTTCGGAAGCAATTATATTTGCAAGCGTTGTTTTGCCAGATCCCGGCGGACCCCAAAAAATTAAAGAAAAAGAAGCATTTGATTTGATGATTTTTTTAACAATTCCGGCTTGTCCAGTTAAATGAGTTTGTCCGACAAATTCGTCAAAGGTAGTTGGTCTTAATCTAAAAGCAAGGTTCATCTTGCCATTATTCTAGCACATTAATTTTAAGAACGTCCTTGTCTTGCTCTATCAATTTTTCCTCTTGACACATACCCCCCCAGGGTATACTATCGAATCATGAAGTCACATTACGAAGACGTTAAGGAGAAATCTCAAAAAAGATTAAACATCATTAAGGGACAGTTAGAAGGTCTACAAAAGATGATTGAGAACGATGAGTACTGCATGGATCTCCTCAATCAAAGCCTGGCAATACAAAACTCTTTAAAGAGTTTGGATTCGGTCCTTTTCGAAAGACATGTAAGGACGCACGTAACGCATCAGTTTAAAAACGAAGAGGAAAAAGCCGTCGGAGAATTAGTTGATTTATTCAAAAGAGTAAATAAATAAAAACGAATATGTTTGATAAAAAAGTGTTCTTTTTAATGATAGCGTCTACTGTCTTGATATTCGCTGGTGCAGTATTTGTCCTTGGTTCTAGTTCTAAATCGACGCCTACTTTAACAGAAAACGCAGTAGCCTACACCTTAGATCCCACGAGCTTTGATTGGGGAAATATTGACTTTGATGGTGAAATAGCTACCAAAGAATTTAGGATTAAAAATAACGGAAGCGATATTTTAAAATTCTACAATGTAAGAACATCCTGTCACTGTACGAAAGCACAAATGGTAATCGGAGAAGAAGGGAGTCCATATTTCGGAATGAGTGGAGTTTCCTCGTGGACTGGAGAAGTTGAGCCAGGAAAAGAAGCTAAAATGATAGTTAAATTTGACCAGAGGTATCATGGTCCTCAGGGAGTAGGGCCAATAACGAGATTCGTGTCGGTTGAAACAAACGATAAAGCTACTCCTGAGTTGACATTCACGCTAACCGGAACAGTGGTAAAAAAATGAAAAAAAGACTGGCAAGGGTTAAGTATAGAAAGGTACTCTTGAAAACTGTTCCCTTGTGGTTTGCAATCCTGCTTACTATAGAATCCTCCGTTATGGTCGGGCTTACCGAGTACTATTTTATGAAAAAAAATTTTAATAAATCAGTCCTTGAATTATCAAAGACTACCGGTTCCTCTGAAGAACTGGTCCAATTATTAAAACAGGAAGTAATTCCCCAGAAAGGTTATGTTTTAGCTGTTAAATGGAACGATGTTGGTAAGTTGCTCTTATCAACAGGCGCAATTGATAAAAAAGCTTTCGAAGAATTATTCATAGACGAGCCTGTGGGAGCAAAGCATATGTGGCATTTAGAAAATAATTCAAAGGATCAGATGATGATAAGCGAGGGAGGATCTCGTTTTATGGTAAATACGTTATGGGCATTGGGTCTAGTTAACAAAAGTAAAATATTAGATGAAGGCTCTATGCAAAAATACGGAGAAGGTGATGTAATGAGCTTTGCCTCTACTGGAGGTTGGAATTTAGGAACAAGGCCAACTGAAGAGCTTTATTCTTCATCGAAAATTATAGAACTATCGGAAAAACAAGAAGAGCTGGTAAGAAAAATTGCAGTAAGCGTCTACCGTCCATGTTGCGGAAATCACACGGAATTTCCCGATTGTAATCATGGAATGGCTGCTCTCGGTTACATTCAATTGGCCGTAAAGCAAGGAGTTTCGGAAAAGAGAATTTATCAAGATCTTCTAGCTCTTAATTCATTTTGGTTCCCACAAAACTACGTAGAGCTTGCAGCTTACTTTCAAAAGCAAAACATTGACTGGAAAAATGTTGATCCTAAACTGGCGTTATCCAGTGAGTATTCATCAGCAGACGGAATGCAAAAAGTAAGAGAGTCTGTTCAGAGCATTCCCGGAATTGGACCGCAGGGCGGAGGTTGCTCGGCATAATGGAAGGCATTCTTTTTCAAACCTCATTAATTGCAGCTTTCGTTGCGGGTATAGTTGCTTTGTTTGCTCCCTGCTGCATTTCCTTTTTACTTCCCGCCTATCTTGGAAATGTTTTTAAAGAAAAAGAGAAAGTACTTTTTATGACGTTAATTTTTGGAGCGGGAATCTTTGTGGTTATGATGCCCGCAGTTTTAGGCGTTGCAGTTTTATCAAAAGCATTATTTGTTTACCACGATCCTATCTACTACATAGGCGGGGTCGTAATGCTTGCTGCAGCGGGTATAACCTTCTTGGGCCTTAAATTTCCAATGCCTAATCTTCCCGGACGTGAGACAACAAAGACCGATCCCCTTTCGATTTTTACGTTAGGTATTTTTTCTGGGATTACCAGTGCCTGTTGCGCGCCGGTACTAATTGGCATCCTGACCTTGACCTTTCTTTCAACGAGTTTTTTTGGAGCATTGGCAATAGGAGGAATGTATGTTTTGGGAATGGTGGTTCCCCTTTTAATAATCGCAGTTTTTCTTTCAGGAAAAGTAAGTAGGTTTACAGTTCTTAGAAAACCTGTAATGAATTTTACTTTCTTGGGAAAAGAAAGGTTTGTTACCGTAAGTACTCTTTTGGCCAGTATTATCTTTTTTGTAACGGGTATTATGATTTTATATCTTAAATCGATTGGGAGACTTGGTATGGAAGATACAAGAGGATTTGCAGAAATCATAACAAACACAAGCTACTCCGTCGATAGGCTAATAGGAGATAATCCCGTCTTAAATGTAGCCTTTGTTTTCCTTTTAGCTATTTTCTTCTATACTATTTATAGAAAATTAAAATAAAGGGGGTGAAAAAATGAAAAATGAATATTTATATGGAATAATTGGTCTTCTTGCAGGATTGGTGATAGCTGTTTTTTTCGCCAATAATGCTGTGAATACGGGAAACACCAGGATGATGGGGATGATGGGGATGAGACAACAAAGCCTTAGCTGTCCGATGGCATCAGTAGAGAAAGACAAGTCGATGAGTATGATGGAAATGATGGAGGGATTAGAAGGAAAAGCTGGAGATGATTTTGATAAAACTTTCATCGAAGAAATGATAGAGCATCATCAGGGCGCCATCGATATGGCAAAAGAGGCTCAAGTTTACGGAAAGCATGACGAGATAAAAAATCTTGCTGACGAGATTATTTCCGCCCAGACAAGAGAGATAGAAATGATGAGAAGGTGGCAAAAAGATTGGGATTATTAAAGATGAAAGGGGGTGGAACACTATGCTAAACGCAAAGGCATTTTCTAGCGCGGCAACGCTAATAACGGCTGTATTTTATATTGTATGCGCAACAATATCTTTTATAGCGCCTGATTTCGTATCTGGTATTGCCAGCTCTTGGATTCATTCTCTGAACCTAGAAGCAATAAAAATGAGAGGACAGCTGTCGGTTGGCACACTTGCTTACGGCTTGATAACGATTTCAGTACTCACCTGGATTACTTCATTTGCATTCGTTGAATTGTATAATAGATTGGCAAAAGGTAATTAGAAGGCGTGTAATTTGGTTTTCTATATGGATAAGGTGTTGGTGTTTTTTTTTAGCTTAATAGGGATAGTTTTTACATACTGGTTTTTTCTTATGAGAAAGGAAGACTCTACTGTTGTGACAGATAATAATGTGGACATTTTGGTTAGAGGAGGCTATAAGCCTGAGGTTATCACTTTAGTTCAAAACCAAACTACGACTTTAAATTTCTTAAGGAGGGATAAAAATCCATGCCTTGAGGAAGTAATTTTGTCCGAGTTTAAAATCAGAAAGTTCCTTCCTATGGATAAAAAGGTTTCCATCCAAGTAACTCCAAAAAAGAAAGGAGTATTCCCCTTTTCCTGCGGCATGAGCATGTTTCACGGAAAACTCATAGTTAAATGAAGGAGATTAAGAAAGCATTTCCAATAAGGGGGATGCATTGTGCATCGTGTGTTAGGGTAACTGAACGGGCTTTGAAAAAAGTTCCGGGAGTTAGGGAGGCTGTGGTTAATTTGGCAACAGAGAAAGCTACTGTCACCTATGATCCCTTGTTATGTGAGCCCGAAAATTTAGCTGATGCTATCTCAAAAACTGGGTATGTAATGGAAACTCAAGTGATAAACGAAGATATTGAACAGGAAGAAAAGAGAAAAGAACTGAATATCTTAAAAGGAAGAGTAGTATTTAGTTTAACGGTAGGAGCATTAATTTTTTGGGCAAGTTTTCCGGGAATTATGGAAACAGCTCCTTCAATTCTCAGGAATTTTTACGTTCAGCTTCTTTTAGCTACTCCCGTACAGTTTTGGGCCGCACTACCATTTTATAAGGCCACAATCCCCGCTCTAAAAAATAGACTCGCCAATATGGATACTTTGGTTGCCCTAGGAACAACAGTTGCCTATGTTTATTCGGTATTTGTAACCTTTTTTCCAGACGTTGTAAGAAAGACCGGCATGGAGCCTGTTCCCTATTTTGATGTAGGAGTTGTAGTAATAGCTCTAATACTCCTGGGTAGATATATAGAGGCTAGGGCGAAAGCGGGCACATCTCAGGCTATAAAAAAACTGATAGGACTTGCGGCTAAAACTGCCAGGGTAGTTAGGAATGGAAAAGAAACAGATGTTCCCATAGAGGAAGTTCGTATAGGAGATACTCTGCGAGTGAGGCCCGGTGAGAAAATACCGGTAGATGGGAAGATTATTTCCGGCGAATCATCCGTAGATGAGTCAATGGTAACAGGAGAAAGCATCCCGGTTGACAAAGCCGTTGGAGACACAGTTATAGGAGCTACTATTAATAAGTCGGGAACATTTACCTATAAAGCAATGAAGGTAGGATCAGAAACTATGCTCGCTCAAATTATAAAACTTGTGGAGGAAGCTCAGGGGAGCAAAGCCCCTATTCAAAGGTTGGCAGATTTAATCTCCTCTTATTTTGTTCCAATCGTTATCATGCTTGCTTTTGCCACTTTTGCTGTTTGGTACATATTTGGCCCACAGCCTGCAACCCTATTTGCAATTTTAAATACCGTGGCTGTTTTAATTATTGCTTGTCCCTGTGCAATGGGACTAGCGACGCCTACGGCAATTATGGTAGGAACAGGAATTGGAGCAGAACATGGTATCCTCATTAAAGATGCAGAGAGCCTGGAGATTGCCCATAAAGTTGATACCGTAATCTTTGATAAAACCGGAACTCTTACAAAAGGAAAACCAGAAGTAACAAATGTGATAAGCTTGGAATCTAAGACCTATCCCCGACAAATCGTTTTACAGCTTGCTGCTTCAGTTGAAAAAGTTTCAGAGCATTCTCTTGCGGAGGCAGTTGTGAAAAAAGGTGAAGCTGAAAAAATAAGGCTTGAAGAAGTTGTAAAATTTCAAGCAATTGCAGGGCACGGAGTCGAAGGAATAATTGGTAAAAAAAGAGTAATTTTTGGGAATAGACGATTAATTGAAAAAGAGAAAATTTCCTATATTGAAGCTTTAGAGCAAATAGAGCAACTGGAAAGCGAAGGGAAAACAGTTATGCTGCTTGGTATAGACGGAAAGTTAGCGGGGTTAATAGCTGTTGCAGATACCTTAAAAGATACGGCAAGTGAAGGAGTGAGGGCATTACAAGAACTAGGCATAGAAGTTGTGATGATTACAGGAGATAACAAGGCTACGGCTAACGCCATCGCGGGACAAGTCGGTATAAAGAGAATATTGGCAGAGGTTTTACCGGATCAAAAAGAGAGTGAAGTTAGAAAAATTCAAGCTGAAGGAAAAAGAGTTGCAATGGTAGGAGATGGAATTAATGATGCTCCCGCCCTTGCCGCCTCAGATGTTGGAATTGCCATGGGATCAGGTACGGATGTGGCAATAGAAGCCGCAGATATAACACTTATAAATAAAGACTTAAGAACTGTTGTGCAGGCAATAAATCTGTCGAAAAAAACAATGAGAACAATTAGGCTTAACTTATTCTGGGCATTCGGCTATAATATAGTTCTTATACCTGTTGCTATGGGAATTCTTTATCCATTCTTTGGGCTTCTATTAAGTCCGATCCTTGCGTCTGTTGCTATGGCTTCCTCATCTATTTCTGTTGTTGGTAATTCCTTATTGCTAAGAAGGGTAAGGATATAATTATGGATCTTTGGGTAATTTTCATAACGGGGCTTACTGTTGGAGGGCTAACTTGTCTGGCAGTACAGGGAGGGCTTCTGGCATCTGTTATAGCAGCTAGAGAGGAGGAAGAGGTCGAGAAAGGCATAAATAATAGCAATCCTGTTTTTCCAACTGTATCTTTTTTAATAACCAAGCTCATTGCATACACGGTCCTGGGATTTATTCTGGGAGCTTTTGGCGGAGCAATTAGCATAAATCAAACAACGCAAATAGTTATGCAATTCGCAGCAGGCCTTTATATGATTGTGGTAGCGTTTAATCTTTTGGACATTCACCCAATTTTTAGATACGCCATTATTCAGCCTCCCCGGTTTCTTACCAGAAGAATCAGATCTCAGTCTAAATCTAAAGATATGTATGCACCTGCCCTACTTGGGGCGATGACTATATTTATTCCTTGCGGGACAACAATAGCGATGGAAGCGTTAGCAATTAGCAGCGCGAGCCCCTTTTTAGGCGCCGCTATTATGGGAGCATTTGTATTGGGAACTATCCCGGTTTTTCTTGGGGTAGGTGTTATTACAAGCATCCTTGGAGATAACTTTAGGACAAGATTTTTAAGAATTGCTGCTATCGCGATTTTTTATCTTGGTCTCACATCAATTAACGGATCTCTTGTAGCTGCAGGTTCCCCCGTTTCATCCAACTCTATAAAAGAGGGGACCCAAAGCGTTATCAGTATTTTTACTGTTAACTCCAGTAATCAAAATATGAATATAACTACCACTCAAAATCCTGAAATTTACGTGACTTCAGGTGGATATTCTCCTAATTATATCAGGGTTAAAAAAGGCCTACCCGTTGCGCTAAAATTAATAGGAAAAGACGCATACAGCTGTGCGTCTGCATTCAGAATTCCGTCTCTTGGTTTGTCTGCTACGCTTGAGGGACCAAACGATATAAAAGTGGTTAAATTTACTCCACAAAAGTCAGGGCGGATTTCCTTTTCGTGCTCTATGGGAATGTATACCGGGGTAATTGAAGTAATATGAAAAAAATTAAATTAGATATCGAAGGAATGCATTGTTCTAGCTGTGCAATGAATATAGATTTTGATCTGGAAGATATGGATGGCGTAAAAACAGCAAAAACCAGTTATGCCAAACAGCAGTGTGAAGTTGAGTTTGATGAAGGAAAAATAACTGCGGAAGACGTTTTAAAACAGGTTCAGAAAACAGGTTATAAAGCGGCTCCGGCACAATGATTCATCACTGGGGATACGCAGGTTTTAGAGGCTGAGGCCCTGTGCCCTCTGTCTTCTGGCTTCAATTTCATCCAAAATTACTTTCCTTATCCGAACACTTTTTGGGGTTACTTCAACCAGCTCATCATCAGCGATGTATTCCAAAGCATCTTCTAAAGCCATTGTTTTTGGAGTCTTGAAATAGACTGAGACTCCTTCTCCCTTTGATCTGTGGTTTGTGAGCTGTTTTGTTTTGCAAGCATTTACTCGCATATCGTCATTTCTTGAACTCCGTCCTATAACCTGTCCTTTGTAGACTTTTATCTCAGGGCCTATGAAAAGCGTTCCTCTGTCCTGAATATTGGTTAAAGAGTAAGTATTGGTCACTCCTGTTTCATGACTTATCAAAGACCCTTGCTCTCTTTGTATAGAAAAGCCCGGATCCTCGGCATATTCAAAAAATAGAGTATTCATGATTCCCAGTCCTTTTGTGTCTGTCACGAATTCGCTTCTGTAGCCAAAAAGATTTTTCGTTGAGATTATGAACTCCATATAGACGATTCCGTTTTCAGAGGCCATGTCTTTCATTTCAGCCCGTCTGCCACCCATTTTCTGTATAACTGCGCCGCTAAACTCAACTGGTGCCTCGAGATACACCTTTTCGTAAGGAGTCAATGTTTTACCGTCGATCGCTCTATCTATTACCTGGGGACGGCCCACTTGGAATTCATACCCTTCCCGTCTCATGCGTTCAATCAGGATCGCCAAGTGAAGCTCTCCTCTGCCTGAGACAATCCACCCGCTGTCGTTATCTTCAACACGTAGTGCCATATCGGTCTCTAGCTCCTTATATAGCCTGTCACGAATTTGCCTAGACGTTTTATATTCCCCTTCTTTTCCTGCGAAAGGAGAACTATTTACCATAAAAGTTGCTCTTATTGTCGGCTCCTCAATCGCAATAAGCGGCAGCGCTTCGGGATTTAGGGAATCAGAGATTGTTTCTCCAATCGTGGGTTCAGGAATTCCTGCAATTGCTGCCAGATCCCCTGCCTTCACTTCGTCTACTTCTACCCTTTCAAGTCCAACGAAAGTCATAAGCGAGACTACTTTATGCCTTAGTATTTCCCCATCTCTTTTTATTTGGGAAACTTCCTGATTCTTCTTGATAGTGCCTTTATATATTCTGCCAATTGCTATTCTTCCTTTATGGTTATCCGAAGAAAGAGTTGTTACTAAAAATTGAAGTGTCCCGCTGTTGTCTTTTTGTGGAGCGGGAATTTCTTTAAGAATCGTTTCAAAAATAGGAGTAATGTCAGTCATTTGGGACAAATCGTCACCTAGTCCTGCGACGCCTTGTTTTGCCGATGCATAAACTATCGGAAAATCTGCTGACTGGTCGTCTGCTCCGAGATCTAAGAATAAATCCAATGTTTTATCTAAGGCATGGTGAATACGCGCATCAGACTTATCTATCTTATTTACTACAACAATTATTTTTAGCTTCATTTCGAGAGCCTTTTTAAGCACAAAGCGGGTTTGAGGCATTGGACCCTCTTTCGCGTCAATTAAAAGAAGACAGCCGTCAGCCATTTTAAGGACTCTTTCCACTTCTCCGCCAAAGTCAGCGTGCCCCGGGGTGTCAATTATATTAATTTTTACGTCATTCCATACAACCGAGGCGTTTTTTGAAAAGATTGTAATTCCTCTTTCCTGCTCAAGCTCATTTGTGTCCATGATAAGGGAATCCGCGGTATCCTTGTGCATCTTTGTTTTTGATTGCTTTAAAAGCGCGTCAACAAGAGTGGTTTTACCGTGATCAACGTGTGCGATTATAGCTACATTCCTTATATCGTTCATAATGATAAACCCTCCTTCATTTTCTTCTCGCCTGTTCCATTCTATTCGAATACGGCTCGAAGAGCATTTATGGAGGGTCGTATGTATCTTAATCCGTAAGGTATACGAAAAAACCGCCCCCAAAGCGGCCACAATTAGTATAGCAGAGTTTTACCCAACTTTATAGTTTTTCGACCGTATCGGCGAGAAGAACAGCTCCTATTTCCCATTTCTCAAGCTGACTGTCGTCTAGTGCAAACTCAGAACTATCCAAATCCACTCCCAAGGCTTTTTCTAGCTCGGATTTAGTCAAAATAGCCACCTTCCCTCTTATATGAACCGGTATAATTTCTCCCAGTCCTACTTCTTTCCCAGTGGTATTTGCAGGTAGTCTGAAGTCTTTTTTGTTAATAACGATTAACCTTGCCCCCCTGCCGCTATTAAAGACTCCGCCCTGTGTCTGTTTGAACAGAGAGAAAGACTTTTTAGTATTCCAGTCGTTGATCTCAGATTCGACCTCCATAGTCAAGCCTTCATATACGAGAGGATCGTTAACGATGTTCTCTACTGCTATATTTTTCTTAACGTCCAAGGTTTCCTCAACTGCGTTTTTAGGTTTTCCAGCAGGAGAGGAATCTCGCGCTCCTTTAAGAAGCGTAAAGATAACTAGAGTGACTGCGATTATTACTACAACAATGATCCCGAAAATGACTTTTGGTCCCATAGTACGCGTATTATAGGATATTGTTCACAAATATGCAAATGCAATGCGGAGCGTCTTACGCCGTATCTTCTCTGTTTCAGTTTGCCGCCCTGCCTTTTATATTCCTTGCGAGGCGGGAAAAGCCAAATCCGATAAGATTGATGCTTAGGGGTAGAATTGTTATCTTCTGGCTTTATTCTTTCTTAACCTTGCACCATTAATGATTTTCTAGTAATATAAGCTGCGAATTTATTATGTCTCTTGAAAAACAAGGGTCAGTAGTTTTAAATAGAAGAATAATTCTGTCCCCTGATTTAATTCAGATACCTGCAGTTCAAGCGGCTGTAGATTTACATAAAGCATGTGCTCCAGATAACATTTTTCATCGCGTTGCAGGATCAACAGCTAAAATGTTGATTGCCGCAGAAATAAAAGGCACAGTAGAAGGATTAAGTCTTCCCCATGATGTCGACTCTATAGTTGATCAAGACGCAGAGACTTATCTTGAGATGGCTTTGGGAGAACTAGCCTATAAAAAGGTTATCAAAATACCTAGGCCTGGAGAACATGTTGTAGCAACAAATAATCGGCATTTGTATGTAAAAACAGGAGAAGATGGACAAAAAAAAGTGCTTGATTTAACTTTTGGCCGCGTAGACAAAGATAATGGTATTGTTGATATTTCTCTCGCTCCTTATTTACCGCGTATTTTTGGAGATCGAAGGCCTACTTTATGTCATTTGGTTTTTAGCCAAACAATGACTGAAGGAGTGGACTATGTAGTCGGGGATGATCCGCAAGACGTTGTTACCGCATTTAGCTTAGCTGCATTGATCTTTGGATTTGAGGTTCTAATGCCTCTTAGAGAAATAGGTGATCCCGTTGTCGCAAAAAGAAAAGCAAGTTTGATTTCTCTAAACGAGATGAGCACCGAAGAGACAATGCGCCAAAAAGAGAGAATTCTTCACGATAGTCCACCCGCAGGATTATACTTAAGAAAGAGTCATCGCTTACCATTAGCAACTGCCAGAAATCCGGGAGCTTTAGGTATTGCAACAAACATTATTAAGTCGTTTCACAAGCACCGTCATGGGTAATTTGCTATAATCACTGCCATGTTAACACCCGATACTTTGCGTCCATCGCCTGACGGTACCCCTTTTGAAATGAAGAGTTCTCGACCCCCAAGTTTTCTGAGATTATATTTAGAGAAAAGACCGGTTATTGAGCAAGAACTTGCACAGTTTATTACAGATATTAGGCAAAGAGGCCTTCTTTCCAAGGATATTGTAGAAGCTGTTGATTATGGTGTAATGACACTTGGCGGGAAACGCGCTCGCCCAATGCTTGTTTATCTTGCCCATAATTTAGTAGGTGGAAATTTTCCGGAAATTGATCAAGCGGCAATAATCCCTGAATTACCGCACAAAGGATCGTTAATTCAAGATGATATCCTAGATCATGCAACACAACGAGAAGAAAAACCACCTACTTATAGGGCATTTGGTGAAGAAACCGCTCGGTTAGCCTATGAATTTCTTTACCAATCGCCAGCACTGGTAATTAACAAGTTATCAATTGATGGAAGCATTAAACAGCGCTTATTAGATGAATACGCAGAATACGCTAGCCGCGCGCGCGAAGGGCAACAGATGGAATTGGAATATACAGAAAAAGGCCGGCCTATGCTCGATTTTGTATATACGCGTATGGCAATGCTAAAATGTGCTGCATTTACTTACGCTGTCCGAGTTGGGGCAATTCTTGGTGGAGCAAACGAAGGGCAAATTGCGGCATTAACAAAGATTGCAGATAGATGTGGTGTTTGTTTTCAAATTCGAGATGATTCGAAAGGTATTGAAAAAGGAAGTGAAGCCTCCGCGACAGATATCAGAGATGACATTAGCGAAGGGCACATGAATATTTTAAGTGGCCCAGTAATATATGTATTGGTAAAATCTGGAAATCCTGAAGGCAGACGGTTACACGAAATTCTTAGTCTTCATACAACAGCCCCGGCATTGATTAACGAAGCGATTGGTATTATTAAAAAATGGACATTTTTCGAATATGGAGGACAGCCCTCGAATCGTCTCGAATGGGCCATAGAGGGACTTACAGACGGATTGACAAAATTATTACGAGAATCTTTCCCGGAAGAAACTACAGCACGAAGACAAATGGAGGAACTGATTGGTTTCTGTAAAACAGGGAGCTTCTAGCTCTGCCCTTCATATATCTCGCAAGACGGGAAAAGGCAAAGTCCGACCCAATCGCAAAATGACTACTTCCTTATAAAGAGAAGTGCGTTTGGGATGTTTCGTCCCGGTCCCACTTTATATCCCCCGCTCCAGAGGGCAGTTGAGCCGCCACTATCCAGGTTAAGCGCATTTTGAATTCCCATACCGTGTAGTACTCTTGCCATTTGTGCAGCGTTCGCGCTGTGTACCACCCCTATGTAGACAGTTGATCCGCTTGATCCTACAAAACTTCTGGATCCTGCTCCTGCCCTTTTTATCTCATCGTCTCCTCCGAAAACAACATTTCCGCCTGAAACCAAAAGCGGCTGATTGGCAATTACCGAATCTACTCCGGTGTCTCTCCCCCACTCCAGGGACCTGCCTACAAATCTTGCCGAACTACCGCTAAAGATTACCGCGGGTACATTGCTATAAACATTGTTCCCGGAGTTGAAATAAACCTTATTTTTATTCATAAGGAGAGTATCGAAGGAATTCGACTTGCCTGCGCATGATGGGTAGTCTGCCGGACAAAAGTAGGATCCGTTTACTGCGGCAAACGCACCGTTTCTCCCGGCATAGTCTCCAAGAGAGAGTACGGGGCAATTGTCAGAACAGTCGCCATCGGACGCTGTGTCCACAATTACCCTGGTGGATCCTAAATCAGCTGTGACTATATCCACTAGAAAGGTCCCAAAATCTGTTTTGACATTTTGCCGCGAGTATCCTGATCCAGGGGGAGTATTGTTCACTGCTACGTTTGCTGTGGACGCCGCAGGTACGCCTCCTGGCAGGCTTTTGGCATTCTCAGCCGCAATTTTTTTGCCAAGATCCGAAAGAACTGCTTCTGCTGATGCGTAATTCCTTTGAGACAGATAATTCAGGTTTTGGGCAAAAAGGACGGAAAGCGCATCTGTATTTTTTTTCTGATCCGCAAGATCCAAAATCTCCTCGTAAGACGACAAAGACTTTTTATAAGTCTCCTCGATTTTCTTAATTTCCGAAGACAATTTTTCATTCTTTTTATACTGATCTTCGGCCTTTAGTACAGACAATTCTTTAGATATGGCCTCTTTTTGCTTGGTAGCTTGATTCTTCTGATCATTAAGAGCCTTGCTCTGGTAACCCAGAATGATTGAAGGGATAAGAATCGCCGCGACAACCGGCAGTAGTATGGGCTTTAGGCTTAATGTTTTTAAAACACTAAAGTTAACGTTGGGTTTTATCATCTATTCTGGTAAACAGGTACAGTTCGTCGCCGAATTTGGTAAGCCTATAATTCTTATCATAAAGCAGTATTTTTTTTAATTCAAGAGCGTCACTTTGAGAAAGCGGAAAGAAGTTGTTAGGATTTTGTCCTGGAGTAAGGTTGAGTATAATGTGATTTGGCTTTCTGTCTGTATAGTTCTTATCTAAAAGCATTAAGTCTTCGTGTGAGAACATTACGCCTAAATCATTTTGAGTCATAATCAGTCCGTTTCTGGGTAATTTTTTTAAAAAGTCACCGATATATTTGATATTTTGGGTCTGACTGTAAAAAGCAGAGTTATAAGCGAGACCCAAAGGTCCCCTTAGGTAAAATTGATGCATGAAAAACACAACACTGATAATAAAAAGAGAATATGGAATTAGAATTTTTTTAAATTTTTTGCTTTTTTCTATCTTCTGAAAAATAAAGGCAGAAGATAGAAACATTAGTGCGGATAAAGGAGCGCTATAGTGAAAGGCTAGGGTCCAGCGCGGCGGATCAGATATGAAGCGGCTGATCAGGTTTTCAGAAATCGCAGGAAGAAGGGGCAAATAAAATGCCGGCAAAAATCCAAAAGTTGCAAAAGAATAGAAAAGTGTTTTTGCGCGTACATCCAATTGAAAAATTCCTTCAAGCATGAGCTTCACGCCTTCAGGTCCGTTTAAAGGTGCATAGAAGTAAGGACGTCCGGAAAGTTGCGGAATTATAATGCTTGTTGCTAGATACGCCCACACAAGGCTGATTCCAATAGTTAAAATGCCATGTTTCAGGTATTCTCTTTTCAATAAAATCAGAAAGAGTCCTATGCCAACTCCCAGTCCTGCGAAAGTCTCCTTAAATCCCAATATGATAAAAAGACATAGGTAAAACGTTTTCCATTTTCCCTTCATCGCCGCCCAGACTAAAAGCATTATGGGAACTGTAGCAATAGTTGCTTCATGAAAGTCGGTTATTAATGCATTTTGCATTCCGATGAAGCCAAGGTAGGATACGATAATGGCAAAAATTGCAATTCTGCTTTTTATTAAACTTCTGGCAATAAAGAAACCTATAACAGCACTTATTCCTACAGATACGGCTTGGGCAACCAAAAGCACTTCCCTTCTCTCGGTGAGCCAGTAAAGAGGCGACAAAATGAATATGCTGGGATTAAAGTGGTCTGCGAGGATTATATTTTTTCCGGATTCAAAATTCATGTGATAGACAACCGGAGCATGAAGCCTGGACGCTTCCCATATGGCTTTATCGAAAATTCCGAAATCGAAATAATGGGTTTCAAATTGCCAGTATCTGAGGACGGATACGACTACAGCGGCGAGCGTATAAATAGCAATAAATGCAAAGATCGGTAGGTCAGGTTTGCTTTTCAAAAGATCCTTGACGGACTTCATTCTTTTTTTGAGTCCTCGATGTCTTTATGTAGCTCTTTTTTTAGCATTTCTCCGGCATTTTTTATCTTACCCTCGATATCTGATATTTTCTCTTTGAGAAGAGCCCAGATTTTATCATGATCGTCTTCAGAGAGATGCGTGAGAAAGATTTTTTTATCATCTTCTGAAAGCTCCGAGAGGACAGTATTTAGTATTGCATGATGCAGATGGGATTCGGCGAGTTTTGAAAGATGTGCTCTTTCTTCGTTTGTCATGTCTATTTCTGACAAAGTAAGAGAAATAGATGATGTTTCAACGATATGGCTGTAAAAATATTTCTTCATATTGTTTATTATTTTACTACGTCAATAGGGCCTAACGGTACTACATTTTGGGAATCGTCTATAAAATAATACAGAACAGGACCACGGGCACGTCCGTCCTGTCTTTCTAGATACTTCATAACTTCAGGTGAGCCGCCTAAATGCTTACCCGTCCATACAGCAGGTCCTGCGTCCCCTATTGCAGTTACTATTCCCTTGCCGTTCTGTGGATTAACGACCAGCATTTTCCTGAAGCGGAAAAAATCGCGATACTGCTCAACTTTCTGATTAAAGTCCGGTGCCAAAAATGTTTGAACAGCGATGTAGTATCGCTCTCTGTCTTTATCCTCCTCTGTCATCTGTTCTTTGGAAGGAGCAAAGTATCCCCATGCCGAAAGTCCCGGTGCCATTCCCGATGAGTAGTGGAGCCTTGCTTCCTCCGGGTTGTCAAAATGTGCGGACATATTGTCTCCCGGAAAGCGGGCGAGATGCTGCTCTGCTCCAATAAGGCCATAACTCCTATTTAATCTTTTTCCGTCGAGGACAGCTGTGGCTTTAACCCCAAAGTCCCGGGAGAGTATTTGTCCTATTTTCTCTTCCTCGTCCGGAGTCAGCTCTCTAATTTCCTGAGGCAAAAGTTTTTCTAGGTCGGATATCAGAAAAATCTTACTATCAAGTTCTATCGGGAACGTCTGGGCTTGAGTATCCGGCAGGCGAAGTGTAGGACTTCCGGGTGACGCAAGAAGGATTAGGCTTCCCAAGGATGTAGCTGCAATTTGTTTGGTATTTTTTGACAGCCAGTCGAGTGATTCTCGGTGTTTGGTAAAAAGATCTGCGGATAATTCTTCGTGCTTTTTTATCCACTTATCTTTAAGTTTTTCGTAGTTTCTTTTTCTACCTACAGCCATTTATTTAAATATAGCAGATTCGGGAAATAGTATATAATAAGCTTACATTTGAAAGAGAGATTCTTTGAGATAGTTCTTCTTATTTTTGCAGGAATCGGTCTTATTGTATTTTTTACTCTTCTCTATGGAGGGCCAAGTTTTGTGGTAAGGAAGTTGATCGCGTTCTTCACGGGTGTCATTCAATAAGAAAGCCCCCCCTTGCGTTTAGGCAGGTGAGGCTTTCGAATAAGAACTCCGAATTTTATTTCTTGGACATCTTAGCGTACCAGTCCCAAAGGAGCCAAAGTCCGGATACTCCAACTAATATATATACCACTTGTTCCACGACTGGCCATCCTCCAAGTACCATATTTACTACGTTGAGATTAAGAAGTCCCATAAGTCCCCAGTTTAATGCTCCTACTATGACTAAAAGTGTTCCTAAAAGTTCAACCCATTTCATATATTGTGCGTTCATTAAAAGACTTTCACCTCCTCCCGCGAATTACTCACTAACTTGACTTTTACACATTTACATACGCTTGTCAAGAGAGCTTTTCGAAAAGACTCTGTATGTGTTATATTGAGCATAACCATGGATAACTTAAAGCCCAAGCTCGTTTTTCTAGATGTTGACGGGACGCTTTTTGACTCCAAATCTTACAGGAGTGCATTTAAACAGTTAATCGTGCAAAAATTGGGAGTGGATCCTGCGTCTTTCGAAGAGATTGAAGATCAGACATACAATTCGTTTTCAATATTTGAGCCGGGAAGCTACCTCAGTCTGTTATTAAGCAGGCTTGATAAGGCTCAATATGCGGAAGAATTAAAAGGTTTAATTTTCAGTGAGGCGTTTCTGGAAACATTTCTCTTTGATGATGCCGTCCCGTTTGTCGAGGACGTTTCCCGGATAGCTAAGGTGGGAATCCTCTCAAGGGGAGATCAATCTACTCAGGAGGCAAAAATCAGAAGAATAACGGGTTTATTGGATTCAGAAAGAATATACATATTGCCTGATAAAATAGGCTCGGCAAAACAGATTATTGAGCTGAATCGTGACTTCAGGGTATGGTTTGTTGACAACAGCCCAGAGGTACTCCACTCTTATAAGAATGCGGACAGTAGCTGGAAAACCATTTTAATTGAAAGAGGAGAAGCAAAAAGCTATAATAACAGTTCTGATTTTAAAGCCCGGGACTTAAAAGAGGTCTTAGGTATTATAAGCAAATGACCCATTCGACAAGCTCAGGGTCGTAGTGAGTAAAATCGAATCTATGAAAAAGAGAAAAAATATTGTAGTAATAGGAGGCGGGACTGGCACTTTTGTTGCCTTATCAGGTCTTAAGAAATATGCTTTTGATCTCACTGCTATAGTTACGATGACTGACAGCGGAGGTTCTAGCGGAAGGCTACGAGACGAATTGGGTGTTTTGCCGCCCGGCGATATAAGGCAGTGCCTGGTCGCGCTTGCCCAGTCCTCAAGACTTCTTCGAAAGATGTTTAATTATAGATTTGAAGAAGGAGGACTAACCGGGCATACTTTCGGCAACATCTTTCTGTCCACCCTTGAGAAAAGCACGGGAAGCATGAAAAAGGCTATTGATGAAGTAGGAAAAATTCTTCGAATTCAAGGAAAAGTTGCGCCAGTTACATTTGATAAAGCAGAGCTTTGCGTAGAGCTTGAGGACGGAAGAGTCATAAAGGGAGAGACTCACATAGACGTCGTAGAGGGCGTTGAGAAAAGGGCAAAGATTAAAAAGGCATTTCTCTCTACGAAAGCTCAAGCAAATCCTGATGCAATTGAAGCTATTCTCAACGCCGATTTTGTTTTAATAGGTCCTGGAGATCTTTACACAAGTATAATCCCCAACCTCTTAGTTTCGGGGATCAAGGAGGCTTTAGAAAAGACCAAGGCCCAAGTCATTTTCGTTATGAACCTTATGACTAAGAATGGTCAGACAACAGACTATTCTGCGAAAGAACACCTTGCGGATCTTCAAAAGTACATCGGGACAACCGTAGTTGATTACGCTCTGGTTAACTCCAAAAAACCTCATAAAAAGGCCCTTTCGTGGTATGAAGAGTTTGGTGAGGAACCGGTTAGGGATGATTTTACTTCGGAAGCTCTCAATATAATAAGAAAAGACCTTATAAGTTCGTTTATTCTTATTCAGCCTTCAGGAGATCTTCTTAAGAGGAGCATCATTAGGCACAGCCCCAAAAAACTCGCCGATGAGGTAAATAGACTCGCCTCTCTCCGTTCCTGATATAAAAAGATCCTCTTTATTCTTATTTTGTTCTATTGATTTTCGTATTTTCTTCAAATAAGCTATAGATGTGAATCGAGTAATTTTACATATAGACTTTGATTCTTACTTTGCAAGCGTAGAGCAGGAATTTGATCCAAAGCTTAGGGGAAGACCCATAGGAGTTACCGCCACAAATGGCAGGACTTGTATAATAGCCGCCAGTAGAGAAGCTAAAAAACTTGGTATAAAATCCCCTACCAGAGTTTGGGAAGCTAGGAAAATATGTCCGGAGCTAATTACAGTTCCGGCGCATTTTGAAAAGTATTGGGAAATAACTCAGAGGTTTTTGGATATCTGCAAGGATTACTCGCCATATGTTGAACTTTTTTCCCTGGACGAGGTATTTATAGATATAACCCTAACAGAAAACTTATTTGGAGGTCGTAACGCTATTGTAAAAAAGATAAAAACTAGAATAGCAAAAGAGATAGGAGAATTTATTACCGTATCGGTAGGTCTTTCCCACAATAAGCTCTTGGCAAAGCTAGGATCAGGAATGAATAAGCCTGACGGATTTTCCGAGATTACGCGTGAGAACGTAGAAGATGTTTATTCAAGGGTAAAGCTTGCGGATTTTTGCGGTATTGGACAAAGAGTTGAGGCGCGCCTTAACAAAATAGGCATATATACTCCTCTTCAGCTAAGGAGTGCTCCGCTTGAGACTCTTACCCGCGAGTTTAAGGACGCAGAAGGCCATTTTTTGAAGGAAGTAGGTATGGCTCGGGATGATACGGAAATAATCCCTTATTATCTACCCACTGAGACAAAATCAGTTAGCAGAAACTGCTGTATTCCTCAAAACGAATACGATCAAATAAAGATTTTACAGCATGTCTTTGAACTGTGTGAGGAAGTTTCCCTAAAGTTAAGAAGGCTTGGGTTGAAGGCTAGAACAGTAGGTCTCTATTTGGGCGGAGAAAGAAGCAACCACGGAAGAAAAACTTTACAAACGTATATAGATTCAGGTCAGGAGATTTTTAATCTATGTAAAGCTCTTTACGATGAGTGGGGGTTGGCAATGCTTTCCAGGGAGGAAGGAATGGTCAGGCAAATTTCTATCTGGACGGGAAATTTAGAGAAAAGTAAAAATCTATCTCTTCCGCTATTTGACTCGGTACGGAAAGAAGGTAGGCTGCAGATTGCAGTAGATAATATAAACGATAAATTTGGCGACCATACAATTCGAAGCGGATTTCTTCTCTATGGCCCCAATTTAAAGACAGTCCCCAATGGATATATGGCAGATAGATTCGAGAGGCAAAAAGTGGTTCAGAAATTTCAGGAGCGCCTGCAGACAAACTGAGCCTCGCGCAGAAATTCCTCTTTTTTATCCTTTGGAAGGTTTAATATATCCGCAGAAGACGGGTTTTTGCAAATATCATCAAGGAGGACGAGATGGTTATCGAGTAAGATTTTTTTCTGCGAGAAAGAAAGTTTTTGGAGCTGAGTCATAGGAAATAGTTTTTCTTTTTCAATAATATCCCTAAGGCTTCCCCCATCCGGATAGCTCCAGCTTATGATCTTTATGTTCTCACATATTGCGTAAGCAAGAGCATCGGACGTGATTTTTGTGTTGGTGACAATTAGCGCCCCAGTGAAGCCATACTTATCCCTTAGATCCTCTAGACGGGCTTTTGTATATAAAGACACGTGGACTGTGGAACGTGATCCCACGCTGTTGTGAAATTTACACTCCACTAAGAGTTTTTCTTTTCCTTTTTCGGCAATTATATCTACTTCGTGTGTCACGCACTTACCCATGAGGAGTGAACGGGTCTTCGTTTTAAAACCTTGAGTTTTTAAGATTTCAGCGACGTAATCCTCAAAAGGGTATCCCGTTGGCCCGAGGTCCATAATTGCCCGTTTCAGGCTGTATTGGGATTTGGCAAAAGGATATTTAGACTGTGCCAGAAAATCAGTAATATGGTTATAAATATCAGAAGTAGTTATTCCGCTGTAAATATTTCCCTTCACATACTCAAGAGCTTCGTTTTGAAGAGGTATCGGGATTCCCGCTCTTTTTATCGAAGCCAAGAGTTTTTCAGGGCTAAATTCTTCTCTTTCTCCCGACGCTTTTATAACGAGCATAATCTATTCTATACTCAGTTTCAGAACTTTTACAAATTCCCCAGCTTTTTATACACGTAAAAATCCCTGTCTCTAAAAACCAGTATATAGTATGGATCTTGAGATACCTGTCTTAGGATCTCTAGAGATTTCTCGTCCGTCTTCGCTAGGATTACCACTACGTCTGCCACATCAACGCCGTTAGGTATTACATAAATTTTTTCTCGCTGGGACAAATGAGCGCCCAGGTTATTGCTCGCTGAGACAGATTTTTCCTTAGGTATTCCGGAAAGAGTCTCTTCTATAACTTCCCTATTCCCAAGTGGCTCTGTAAACATTACTGTCTGTGGTTTTTTGGCGAGCGGAAGCGGTCCGTATGAGTATGCTGAAATTAATGAAAGGACAAAAACCAAAGTTGCAAGACTAGAGTAGCTTAGAAAAGGAAAAGCACTCTTAATGTTTTTAAATCCGAAGATCGTAGATACAAATACAAAAGGAGTTATGGCTGCAGAATATTGATAGTAAATTTCGTGCATTTGCTTGTTTTGGCTAAGAAGGTTTATTGCAAGATCAGGAAGTGCAAAGAGCAAAGCTAGAGGAGAGAAGATCGAAAGATATCCCGTGGGAATAAAGATTTTTCTTACATAATCTAGCTGATCTTTTTGAAAAAGCGTTTTTATAGTTGAGACGGGATCTAGAAAGATGTTTTTAATAACGTCTGTAGGAGACTCTCCATAATCCGAATAAAACTGTAGTGCGAAATGCTGACTTCCTGAGGCATTAGGAATTGCATGCCAGATAAGAATATAAAATATTAAAAACGAAATAGTAAAAATAGAAGCGCCAAGCATCCGTCGTTTGTTAAATAAAAATATGTATGCGCCAAACAAAGCTGTAATTACCAAAATCTGTTCTTTTGTAATACCGGCAAGAATTAAAAAGAGTGTCATTGGCAGGTATTTCTTATTAAGCATGAAGTAAAAAGCTCCCAGGAAAAAAGTGGTCGCGAGTGAAACCGCATGAAAATCAAAGAGGTTTGTATAATTTACTGCGGGGTTTATGAAAAAGGCAAAAGCAAAAACTAAGGCGACCAGTTTGTTTTTTAATATTTTCCAAGCAATGGCATAGACAAAAATTCCACCAAGAGCGAGGATAATAGATTGAGTAAAAAGAAGCATTTTCGGGCTCTCCCACAAAAGATATAAAGGAGAAAGGAAAATAAGGATAAAATCTGAATGAAAGGCCAGGCGTGAGACTGTCTCGGTCCCATTAGGGTCTGTGAGCTGAAAAATCCTTCCGTGTATGGTGTTCCATACAGTCTGATCCATATTTCCTAAGTCAAACCTGCCGGTGTAAAAACTATCATGCTTTAAAAACGTAGCTAGAGTGAAATAGAGGGTATAAGAGACCGAAAGTAAGAAAAGGATCACTTCGTGTTTATACTTGAGCAATAGGCTTAAGAATCTTCTTGTATTTTGAGCGAATAATCTAGCTGCGACGAAAATCAGTGCAGCAAAAATCACCTCAGAAGCCATAAGGATAATCCTTGAAAAGATAGCAATTAGCCCAGCATTTCCTATTGGAAGGGATTTTGATAATCCGAATGTAATCACAGCTTCTCTAACTCCAAGTCCTGATGGAGTAATAATTGATAAGTATCCCGTAAGGAGAGCAAATGAGAAAAACCCAACGTATTTGAGAAATTCGTGAGGATTTAACGGAAAGACCGAAGACGATGCAAAAAAAGTTCCTGCTCCGAAAGAAAAAAATGCAGCGGTATAAATAAAAAGAAGAAAGGCGTTTTCTATTAGATCAAAATCAGGGAAAATACTTGAAAATCTCTTTCTTTTTAACAAGCCATTCCCCGAGATCCACAAACCTGCTCCCAAGGCGACTATTGAGTATGAGATGGCTCGGAATTGGAAATTCAATGAGACTCCCAAATACTCAAGAGCAACTGGAATAGCGAGAAGAGAAAGTATGGCACAAGACACTATTACCAGCTCTATTTCGTATAGCATTAGGAGGCTGGATGTTTTTTTATCAACTTTTAAGTCTTGGAAGAGAGAAGCTCTGCTTAGGAATGACCAGATATTTCCGGGAACAAACCGTTTTAATTCGGAGAACTCCCACGCATATCCTGTTTCCAAAATGTCCAGTCTGTGACCTTTCTTATCAAGCATTCTGTGCCATGAATATATCCGCAGTAAATAACAGATAAAAAAGAGTAACAAAGAAAGAAGTAGGAAATAAGGATTCGGGTTTTGTATTAGAGGGATTACTTCGTTTCCCTTTTCTACAATAAACTTACCAACGTACAAAAGCGCAATTATGGAAAGCGGCCAGCCCAGGAGTAGTTTGGCCCAATTTAAAAACCGATTCACAGAGGAATTATAGCATTTACTAGTCCTTTTTCTTGAGCTTCCCTGGATTCTGCTGTATAATAAAAACGAAAAATCGGTGGCTTTTGAGTGTCGATTTTGCGATCCCTAAAGGGAAATCGTTGGGAAAACCGCGAGGTTGTCCCATTTAGCGCCTGTAGCTCAATGGATAGAGCACCTGGCTTCGGACCAGGGGGTTGGGGGTTCGACTCCCTTCAGGCGCGCACTGCCATAATTAAATAATGAGTAGAGTGATTGAAGGCGAAGCCCTAAGAGGCATCGCACATATAGTTGAGGGAGCACGAGCAGAAGCTAGTAGCTCAACTTGCTCCAAAGACCACAGAGGTGCAGTTGTCTTTAGAGATAGGCAAGTATTGGGTATGGCTACAAATGGACCAATTTACCCTCATGGATGTAATCCCGCGACATGTTTTGATGTTTGCGGACTTTTCACAATGCATGCCGAACGGCAGGCATTAGTTAATGCGTTAGCAGATGGTCAAGACTTAAACGGTGCTTCTGTACTTCATGTAAGAATCAATGAAAACGAAGAAGTTCAAGTATCTGGAAAATTAAGATGCGAAGACTGTACAGGATATATGGCACGCTTTTTAAGAAAGGGTATTCTCTTAAAAGAATTTATTCTTCTCCAAGAAGGTGGCTGGACTGCTTATGAAATTTCAGAAGCAGACGAAGTCACAAGAAGAAACATTGGCCTCACATAAAATTGCTTTACTCCTGCTATACTAGAGGGCTATTCGTATCTTAGGGCATCGATCGGATTTAATTTGGAGGCTCTTATTGCCGGAGCCATTCCAAAAACAACTCCCACGAGAACCGAAAAACCAAAGGCTATAAGGATAGACCATGCGGTCACTTGAGAAACTAGTATCTTTGCGATTATTAAAGATGCAGCCATCCCTAAGGCTATTCCTATCAGTCCTCCTCCAACGGAAATCATAATGGACTCAAGTAAAAATTGTTTTAAGATATCCGATCTTTTTGCACCCAGAGCCTTTCGAAGTCCGATTTCGCGCGTTCTCTCAGTGACAGATACAAGCATAATATTTGCAACTCCGATCCCTCCTACCAATAAAGAAATTCCGGCGATTCCTCCTAAGGCGAGTGATAAGACATTTGTAACATTCGAAACAGTTTCCGAGATGGAATCTGCGGTTTCTATAGTGAAGTCGTCCTTAGTCAGTCGCTTTAAAAGTGTCGTTTCGACTCTTTTTATAGCTATCGGTATCAGTTCTTTACTGTCTGCAGATATAACAATTTGCCGAATGTATGAAGTTCCGAATTGAGATTGAGCTAGCTCTACCGGAATATAAACAATATTGTCTCTGTCAAAGGCTCCAAAAACAGTCCCTGTTTTGTCGGCTACTGCTATAACAGTGTATTGCTTTTCGCCAACATATATTCTTTTTCCAATGGGATTTCGGTTTTTAAAAAAGTGTTCGTTAATCTTATATCCCAGCACTACTATTGGAGCGCCTGATGCCTCCTGACTTTTGGTAAAAAAGTTGCCATATTTCATCTTAAGGCTCGTGACAACTTGAGGATATTCATAGCTTACCCCTCCAACAAATGCGTCTTTGATTTTGACGTTCTTATATTTAATAATTGCCGCTTGCTGAAGAATTGGAGTGACTTTACCAATTCCAGCTAAATTTCTTTGAATGTTTTTCGAATCCGAAAGTTTCAGATTTGTAGAAAGAAAACCTCCAAAGATATTGCCTTCTCCTCCCGGTAAAACTTCAAAGATGTTAGAACCAAGGGATGAGATTTGGCTGGTGACGTAGCTGTTAATCCCTGAACCTATTGAAACCAGAACAATGATCGAAAAAACTCCTATTACTATTCCAAGAGTTGTTAGAAAACTTCGGAGTTTATTTACCGCGATTGCATGTATTGAAAGAGTAATTAGTTCTCTTAAATCCATTATTTTATTTCCCCGTCTTCTAAATGAAGCATTCTTTTGGCTTGATTGGCAATATCTTTCTCATGAGTAATAAGGACGATCGTTTTGTCGTCTTTGTTCAGCTTTTTTAGCGTATTCATAACGTCCTCACCTGATTTTGTGTCTAAATTACCGGTCGGCTCATCTGCGAGTATTAGTTCAGGATCATTCATAAGCGCACGGGCTATTGCTACACGTTGTTGCTGACCTCCGGACATTTGGTTTGGTCTCTTATTTAACTGGTCTTCAAGCCCGATTTCAGTCAGAAGTTTGGTAGCTCGCTCAAGTCTTTCTTCCTCTGAAACGCCGGCGTAGATGGCCGGTAGAGTAACATTCTCCAAAGAAGTAGCTCTTGGAAGAAGGTTAAAAGACTGAAAAACAAAGCCTATCTCTACATTTCTTTGACTTGCAAGACTATCTTCGTCCAGCTTGGAAACATCAACACCGTTCAGTTTGTAGGCGCCGGAGGTGGGCGTATCTAAAAGTCCAATTAAGTGCATCAAGGTAGATTTACCGGAACCTGACCTGCCTGTTATCGCAATGAACTCTCCTTTGTTAATTGTCAAATTAATATTTCGAAGTGCTACAGTTTCTACGCCTTCGGATCTGTAAACCTTAGATATACCCTTCATCCAAACAATCGGGACGCTATTTTTCATTTGAAACTATTTTCTGATTAATTTTAGTGGAACTAAATTCGGATCAACTGCTACGACATCTCCATCTGAAATTCCTGAAACAATTTCTGCAAGAGTATCGCTTTGCAGTCCTACCTTGATTTTTGTTTTTTCAAAATAATTTCCCCTTTTTACGAAGACATATTCGTCTTCAAAGACACTTGAAGAAGGAACTGATAGAATGTTTTTCTTTGACGATACTATTATGTCCGCGTTACCGCTCATTCCCACTCGGTATTTTGAAGGATCAGAAAGACTAGCTTTTACATAAAATGCATTTCCGCCAGATGAAGTTTTGTGACTTACGAAGTCAATACTGTTAATCTTGAGGGTAACTTCTTTATCTGGGAAAGAGTCAAATATTACTTTCATTTCTTGGCCCTCTTTGATATTTCCAATGTCTGCCTCATCAACTTCCATTTTAAAGCTCAAAGAAGATGGGTCGGTAACAGCAAAAGTAGTAGTCGCAGTTACATTTACACCGGCTACCGGAGCATCAGACCCTGTAATGATCCCATAAATTGGAGAGTAAAGGGTTGAATGAGCTAAATCGTATTCAACTTTTTTCATCGAGTCATAGGCTTTGTTCTGTGCAGCGTCTAATGCAGTTCTTTCTATTTTTTCGTCAAAACTTTCCGTTGAGTTTTTATGACCATCGTAATATTTTTCCGATTCTGCCTTGGCTGCTATAAAATCTTGCTCTGCTTGTCGAAAACTTGCCTGAAGCTTATTCTTGTCAAGAGACGCTATTGCCTGCCCTTTAACGATATAATCTCCTTCTTTTACTCCTACCCAGCTTAAAGCTTCACCCGATTGAAATTTTAAATCGACAGTTAGATCGGCTGCTACGTCTCCTGTCACGGAAACGATTTTTGTAACGTCATTTTTCGAAGCGGTTGCCGTAATAGTGGCGTTATCCCTCTTTGGGAGAAGGAAATATAAAAGTAGAAATAACGGAATAAGTCCCAGGACTAAGGGTTTTTTGTGACGTTTAATTAGGGGCAGGAGTCTCTCAGCAAACATTACCGCGTATTATACAACGAAACTAAGCCTATAGCAAAACTCTGTTGTCTTTTGAGGCCGTTTTTTAGTATACTAAAAGTGCTTTCGGGCCGCTAGCTCAACTGGCAGAGCACCTCCCTCTTAAGGAGGTGGTTACAGGTTCGACTCCTGTGCGGCTCACAACCTATAGTTTGATTATCTCCCCCATCTATGATATATTCTCCGCCATGCCTAAGGAAATTACGTTTTATCACGAAGGTAAAATGCCACGGAAAGTTCAAATTGAGGAAGGGGATTTACTTGGCTATGGTTACCATGGAATGGTTTTAGGTGCAGAAATAACAGTCGGCAAACACAAAATAAATTTAGCTATCAAAAAATTTAGGGATACTGAAAATGAGGGACTCGTGTTGAGTTCTCAACAAAACGCACAAAATGCTATGGAGAATTACAGAGCTGCTAAGACAGCTGGACTGAAAGTGCTTCCCACATACAGATTAAGTGAAGATGGTACTAGTATATTAATGACGAATGGGAACCTAGGAAGTCGCCGATGTTACTCGTATGACGATGTACTTAGCGTTGAAGCCAGAGCGGTTTTAGGAAGAAGCTTATTAGATTATAGTGAACTAATTGATGGTATGTTTTCTCAAGCTACATTAGCCTCGGGCTCGAATATAGCACTACTTAGAGATGCTTTTTTCTTTATCGTCGATGAGAAATCAGGCGACATAGATTTTGTCATAGGAGATTTAGACAGAGTTGCCACCATAGGAGAGGGACCCAATATGAAACAGATTTATGAATCTCATAACGCTCTAACTGTAAAATGGGCTCTACGTAATTTCCTAGAGAACAACTTACCTAATCCTGAAATTGCATTAGAAAAAATCCAATGCAGATACGAAGATGCTTTCAATGCGATTGATATTCCATTAACTAATGGTAGTTCAGCTGTAAAGCTGGCTTGAGACTCGGATTCAGGAGGATATTCCACTGTTCAAGCGATCCTCGTATTTGGTTCCAATTCTGAAACATTTGGCTCACAAGTATGGAGAAAGATTGAAGGAGGTTCGGTGGATTTGGGAAAGCCCAAACTGTTTAAGAGCCTCTTTATGATATCGGGTTCCATATCCTTTATTTCTTTCAAACCCGTAATTAGGGTAAACTCTGTTTAGGTCTCTCATAAACTTATCCCTTTCCACCTTGGCAATTATTGACGCCGCAGCGATGGATATAGATTTTCTATCCCCGCCTATTATCGCTTTTTGATTTTTAAGTCCTATTCCCCTAAGGTATTTAACGTGAAATCCGTCCGCCAGAACGAAGCGTTTCCCCTTCAAGCTTTAATAGAGACTGCGCAATAACTTTTCGAAAAACCATTTTATTTGCAACCCCAATCCCCTTTTTGTTTATTACTCCAACTCCTATGCTTGCGATGGAATAAAACAGCGCGGATTTTTTTATTTCTACAGCCAGAGTCTCTCTTTCCTTCGGTTTAAGAAGTTTGGAATCATTTATAAATTTAAGAAAGGGACTTTTAAAAAACCTCGGGAATACTACGGCGGCAGCAAATATTGGTCCTGCAAATGCTACCCTGCCCACTTCGTCAATTCCTATCGCAAAGTCATACCCTGTGTTCCAGAGGATTTCTTCTTCGTCAAAGGAGGGTTTCGTCTTCATGATCGTAAGGCCTATTTATATTGATTTTTCTTTAACCCATCAAATTTAGCGGCCATAGTTGGATTGCCTTTGGTTAATTTTTTGATTGTAAGATCCTCTGCTTTGTTATTGGCTATGCGATAGTGATCATCGGCTTTTTGCAGATTCTCTTTGGTTTTTTGTAGTTGAGCTATAGAATTATCAATGTTTTTAATAGCATCTATAAATCGATCGTGGGCGAGCAAATAGCTTCGACCAAAAGCATTCTTAAACTCGACTAGCTCATTCTCAAAGTTTGCAACATCAATGTTTTGATTGCGAACCATAGCGAGTTCTGCTTTATATTGGAGTGAATTAAGGGCAGCATTACGCAGAAGAGTAATCATTGGAATAAAGAATTGAGGGCGTATGACATACATTTTGTTGTAACGATGGGATACATCTACGATGCCAGTGTTATACAGTTCGCTTTCTAATTCGAGTAGAGAGACTAACACTGCATATTCGCATTTTTTCTCGGTCCTATCCTTATCAAGCTCTTTTAAGAAATCTTCATTGCGCCTTTTAATAGCTGTCTCTTCGTTTTCATTTTTCATCTCAAACATAATTGAGATAAATTCATTGCCTTGCTCATCGGATTCGCGATAGATGTAGTCGCCTTTACTGCCGCTACTAGCATCATTATCTTTGTCAAAGATGGCGTATTTGAAGGCTGTTGATCGTAACTTTTCAAATTCAATTTCACAATGCTGCTCTAGAGTCTCGCCCAACATTTTCGTGGAGAGTTTTGTCTTCATATCCTTAAGGCGTTCTATTTCCTCTTTGTAGCTTATCTCTATCGACTCCTTTTGTATCTTAATCTGATCACGTTCTTTTTCAATTGGGTCAACAGCTTTAATTATGGCGAGTTCTTGCGCTTGACTACTATTTTCGATCTGATCTTCAAGCCTGGTTATTTTTTGATCTTTCTCAGCGATAACCTCTTTTACTTTGATTTCCAATCGGAGATCGCTTTCACGCTTTATCTGCTCTGTCTCCTTTTGTAGTGCGTCTTGTAGTGCGTCATTAAATTCTTTACGTCTAATAGAGTTCACAACTGCTGTTATAGTTGTCTTGTCGATATCAAGATCATGGAGTGACTTCAGGTCAATTAAATCGCCTTTATTGGCATCTTCTTGGAGGACAAGAGTATTTTCGTCTCGTATGGATACTTTTATGGTTTTCATAATCTATTTGGGATATTGTAATCTATATCCTAGCTTATATTTTTCTTGAGAGCGAACTTTCTCCTGTAATTCATGAACTATTGCTTCTGACAGTTCGACCTTTTTTTTGCAATGAGGACAAATGATAGAATCCATTAAAGTTTAATATACCCCCCAATCGTATTATTTTCAACCCTTCAAATTTATTCAGGGTAAAGCATCATAAATTGACACAAAAACTTTTTTTCTGCTACTCTTTACTTAAGAATGAAATCCTTCATAAGGTCGGCTTCGATAAACGGTCTTTCTCTATTTGCTCTAGGGCAGGGTCTGGAGGGAGTCGTTGTTACCGGAGGTTTAAGAACGTATGTTTTGGGAGGAATAATCCTTTCAATTCTTAGCGTTACTCTAAAGCCTCTGTTCGGTCTTATCTCGCTTCCTTTAAATATGGTTACATTGGGAATGTTTTCTTTTTTTTCAAACGCTATTCTTCTATATATCCTGACAATTCTTGTGACTGAAATAAAAATATCTGCTTTTACTTTTCCAGGATATTCTACGGCTGGCTTTATAATTCCCGAAATCCACTTTAATTCTCTTTTTGCATATGTAATTTCTGCCTCGGTTCTCTCTCTAGTTCAGGGGTTTATTAACTGGGTGATTAAGCGCTAAGACTTGCGCAGGGGCCTTGGGAAAAGTTATAATGACCCTCAATGGTTCTTTTTATTTTTGAAATTATAATTGCTGCCGCACTAATCGGAGTTATCCTTCTTCAAATGCAGGGATCGGGTCTTTCCGCTAGCTTCGGAGGTTCTGGTGGGGAGTTTTACAGAAGTAGGCGAAGCATGGAGAAAATTCTGGTTTGGGCTACGATAATTCTAGCAACGCTTTTTGCCGTGCTTTCTCTTTTACTTCTAATACCCCGTTAAGAAAAGAGTATGATTTTTTTAAAAAGGAAAAGACTGGTAGTCTGGTTGCTTAAGGCGTATCTAAAAAGATGGGGAAAGACGATTCTCGTATCTTTTATTTTGGGTCTCATATTCTTTTCCTTTGCTTTTCTTAACAGATCGTTTCTTCTCTCTAAGGTTCCCTTTTCTGTCGAGGAAGAACGGATTGGAATAGCAGGAGCTCTTACGATAGATGATCTGCCAGCGGAGGTGCTTGATAGGGTATCAATTGGCCTTACCAGGGTTTCATCGGACGGAAGGGTCTCTCCCGCAGCTTCTGAAAAATGGGAAATAAAAGATGACGGAAGAACTTACGTATTCTATTTAAGGGACGATATATATTTTTCAGACGGTGAAAAATTAACTTCCAGGCTAATTAATTATGACTTTACGGATGTTACGGTACAGCGTCCGGCAGAGAAAGTAATTGTATTTAAGCTCAAAGATCCCTACACGCCATTCATAGTTACCGCTTCGAGAAAGATATTTAAAAAGAACTTTATAGGGCTTGGCGAATACAGACTCACGGACGTAAAGACTAATGGAGAATTTATACAGTCGGTAAAATTAACTTCTGTAAAAGACCGCAAAAAAGTAATTTATCAATTTTATCCAACACAAGAGGCGCTTAAAAACGCGTTTGTTCTAGGTGAAGTCACAAAGGTTTTAGACATTAACGATACTGTAGTCTACGGCACGAATCTTGCTTCTTTTAGAAATGCCAAGATATCAAAAGGCGTAAACGAAAACAAGCTTGTGACTGTTTTCTATAATACCCAGGACAAAGTTCTTTCAGATAAAAAAATAAGAAAGGCTCTCACGTATTCTCTTCCAGACCAGTTTAAATATGGGAGACGTAATTTTCTATCTTTTCCCGAAGGCTCTTGGGGAGCAGAGTTGGTATCAGGCATTCCGAAGAGAGATTTAGAGCACGCGAAGACACTTCTTTCGGACAGTAGCGCTTCAGATTCCGGAAAGCTTGTTTTAGAACTTAAGACCTTGCCTCAGTATGAAAACGTGGCAGAAGACGTGAAGAAAGTATGGGCGGAGCTTGGCGTTAGTGTAAAAATAGAAAAAATAGATACGGTGCCTGATGTTTTTCAAGTTTTTTTAGGCGAGTTCTTTGTTCCTAAAGATCCGGACCAATATGCCCTTTGGCATTCGGATCAATCAAGTAACATAAGTAAATATAAAAACCTAAGAATCGATAAGCTCCTAGAGGACGGAAGAAAGACAGTAGATTTAAATGAGAGAAAAAAGATTTATGCTGATTTCCAAAAGTATTTGCTTGATGATGCCCCTGCGTCCTTTCTATTCTTCCCCTTTGTCTATAAGGTCGAGCGGAAGTAGGATTTATCTCTTAGCTTTTTGTGGTAAGTTATAGCAAATCGGTGTGCTTCATCCCGGATTTTCTTAAGTAGATTAAATGCGGGAATCTTTGAAAATTTAATTTCTTTAAAATCTTCCGTAATTATTGTTTCCTGCCTTTTTGCAAGCCCAATCAGGGGAATCTTTAATTCGTACTCCAAAAGAATTTTTTTAGCGCTACTTACCTGCCCTTTGCCTCCATCGACAACAATGAGGTCCGGGTGCGGCCAATCGTTTTTAAACCTTCTCCTCAGTACTTCTTTAATCATTTCGAAATCATTGGGAATAACAATTGGTGGATTTTTTATACGAAAACGTCTGTATGAAGATGAATCCCTCTGCCCGCGGGTAAAAACTACCATAGATCCTGTGGCAAATTTCCCTGAAATATTTGAAATATCATAGCACTCAATTCTTTCAAGACGTTTAATTCCTACACCGTTTTCTTTAAGAATTTGCTTTAAGCTTTCGGTCTCCTTGGCATAAATATCTTCGATTAGGTTTGGATTAACCTCATACCTGAAGGGATTTATCGCAGGTGAAGTTATTCTGAGGATAGCATTGATTTTCCGCTGGGCTTTTTCCGCCTCTTCATAGTTTTCCCGTTCACTAAATGATTCTCTTTCTTTTTCAAGCTCTAAAGTTATGCTCTTGGTTTTTCCATCTAGAAACTGCGTGATATGTCTGATGTTTTTTCTGTATTCCTTATAAGAATCTTGCGAATCAAATACATAAGGGCACGGACAAAGCCCCAGGTGGTTATAAAGACACACTCTTTTGGGGTGATTAATGACTGACTGATAAGGAAAAATTTTTCTAATTAGTTTAAGAACCGTATATAGGTCTTTTGAGCTGGGATAGGGGCCAAAATATATAGAGTCTTTATCGTCCGACCTTCTAGCTACTAAAACTTTTGGATATCTGTCCTTTTTAGTTATTTTCACAAACGGGTATGCTTTTCCGTCAGTGAGTCGGGTATTGTATTTAGGTGAATATTTTTTGATTAGACTTGCTTCAAGCAAAAAGGACTCAATCTCCGATTGAACTTCGATATATTTTATTTTTCTAATTTTTTCTACAAGTGCTTTGGTTTTTGGTTCTAGGTGTTTTGGGCTCCTGAAGTAGGATGAGGCCCGGTCTTTCAGATTTCTTGCTTTACCGACGTAGAGTACCCTATTCTCGTTGTCGAGAAAGATGTAGGCGCCGGAGTTTTTTGGCAACGATAATGCTTGTGATAGTAAAGATTCCAATTAAAACACCTCCTAGAATTAAATAGTAGTTTAGGAAGATTGGGGAGACTTTGATTTTGACATCATCTTCTTTGCTACCGAGGCTAATTTTAATATTATCGGTTCTGTTTGTCAAAAACGGAGTTTTGTTAAACGATAATACCACTTCTTTCTTGCCGAAGGGAGGAATATTTTCTATTAGGTGGAATGGTTTTTTAGGGGTAAGAATCTGGGAACTTGCAGTAAGAATTCCCTCATCAAACATCTCGCCGTTATTATTTTCTACGATTACTACTCCCTCAATTGAAAGACCGGCTGTATATTTTTTGTTAAACAGAGGCTTGAGTGATATATTTACCGGAGTTTTCTTATATGTTCTTTCAAGGGATACTTCAACGTTTTTTACAGACTCATTCCCAGCAAATTTATATCCCCCGGCGGGTATTGGGTACTGACTGTCTATTCCTCTTATGACAAAAGCAAAGTGATCGAAGTCGAGAGTTTTAAAGTAGTCAACTCCGTTAGTTGTATTCCCCCATGTAGGATCTACCATAATCCAGGCCCTGCGTTTTGAATCGTAATACTCGGGCCAGGCGTGTAAAACGTCTTTAATTAGGGATAAGGGGCGTTCGCTTGAGTTAGCAGTGTATGCGAATCCGTTAACCTCACGGGCCGGAATTCCCGCAGCTCGGGACAGGGCTATAAAAAGATCTGAAAATTCAAGGCATACCGCAGAATCAGGCTTATTAAGAGCATCTAGTGCCCCTAGCCTTACTTGACCTTTTTTTACCCGCTGAAAATCATATTTAAGGGTCTTAAGCGTGTAATTGTAAATTGCCTCAGGCGTTTTTAGCTCTTTTGCATGTCTTTGTATTTTTGGATCATTTGTCTGCCAGTATTTTGTAGGCTTCAAATATTCCGAAAGGTCTTCGCTTTTGACTTCTTGGGGCTTAGGGTTTAAATAAACCTGAGCGTTTCCCAGCACGTTTACCTCGATACGCTCCCGGGATTTAAGACTGAACTGCGCAAGCCAGTTCCCATCCCTATCTACCACTACATCTGTCGGCTTGGGTAGAATGTCATCAATTGAAACATTTTGGTAGTTGGTTGAGGGAGGGAGGGCTATCTCTGTACGTACAGGAAAAAGGTTCGCGTTTTCAAGCTGATACCTTAGGTTAAATCTATAGACTTGATAGTCTCCATACGCCATTGAGATGCCTGAATTTCCCAGGTCTTTTTTATCAAAAACTACAGTGTTGGAGGATGATGTGGCGACCCTTTTAATGTCGGGTTTTATGTAGACGGGACTTCCCAAGGACTGCGGTACTATTACAGATGAGCTGAATTTGTCAAAATCGTTACTGTCTGAAAGTCCCGGAATGTTTACCTCCCAAATCCTGCCCTGGCTTTGTGCTACTTCAAATGTATCAAAAGAAATTGAAAAATTAAGCTTTTGATCTTTCCCGACAACCCTTTGGTTAAATCTAAGTTTAAGTTCAGTTCCCCGGTCGTTTTCTGTTTTCTCAACACCGATTGGTCCTTCTCCGTCAGAGGCTTGTATGTTTTCAAGATTCTTAAAACCAACAACAAGCGTATAGGAGGACGCGTATGAATCACCGCTTTTGTTTATGAGGGAATTATTGAATCTAACATTTGTTCTGCCTGTATTCTGGATAGTATAAATAGCATTAGACTCCGTAGAAAAAAATTCTGAAGCAAAAGCGTTTTTAGGAAAGAAAATGATCAAGAGGAGAAAAAGGGACAGTAATATCTTTTTCATTAAAAAAACTTTTTTAAAAATTGCCCTGTGTAAGACCTGGGATTTGCTGCTATAGCTTCGGGTGTGCCTTCTGCTATGACTTCCCCTCCCCTGTCTCCGCCTTCCGGGCCTAGATCTATTATATGGTCTGCGTTTTTTATGATGTCAAGGTTATGTTCTATAACTATAACAGTATTTCCGATATCTACCAGCCTGCGAAGTACATGAAGTAGTTTCTCGAGATCTGCGAAATGAAGCCCGGAAGTTGGTTCATCGAGCATATAAAGAGAGTTTGCTCCTTTTTTTGAGAGTTCTGTTGCAAGCTTTACTCTTTGCGCTTCTCCTCCTGATAACGTCGGCGCCGGTTGCCCCAGCTTTATATAAGAGAGGCCTACGTCGTTTAACGTCTTAAGTTTGTGGTAAAGAGGCGGAATGCTTGAAAAAAATTCCAAAGCTTCAGAAACGCTCATTGCTAGGACGTCGGCGATATTTTTGTCGTTGTAATAAATAGTTAACGCCTCGCTATTATATTGAGCGCCCTTGCACTCCTCACACGTTATGTAGACGTCAGGGAGAAATTGCATCTCGATTTTTATTTGTCCTTCTCCTTCGCACGCCTCACACCTGCCGCCTCTTACGTTAAAGGAAAATCTTCCGGGTCCGTACCCTCTTACTCTAGCGTCTTTTGTTTTCGCAAAGAGTTCCCGGATGTACGTGAATGCCCCTGTGTAGGTCGCAGGATTGCTTCTGGGCGTTCTTCCTATAGCAGACTGGTCAATCATATAGACGTGCTTAACATTCTCAAACCCTACGAGTTCCTTAAAAATCCCCGGCTTTTCCCGTCTGTAGGGATTCTCGATCTGCATAAGAGCCTGATACAGAATGTCATTTATAAGCGTAGATTTGCCGGATCCTGAGACTCCTGTAATTACATTAAGCTTGTTCAACGGAAATGTGACGGTTATATTTTTAAGATTATGTTCCGAAGCATCGATTACCGTAAGCGACTTGCCCTCGTATTCATTTTTGCTCTCTGTTTTTATTTTTTTCTCGCCTGATAAATATTGTCCGGTTAGAGACTTCGGATCTTTTATTATTTCCTCAATTGTTCCTTTGGAAATTATATGTCCTCCTTTTTCTCCCGCCCCCGGTCCGAAATCGACAATATAGTCAGATGATTCCATTGTTTCCTTATCATGCTCGACAACAAGCACAGTGTTTCCCAAGTCGCGTAATTTCTTCAAGGTCTCGATAAGTTTTTTGTTGTCTTTCTGGTGAAGTCCTATTGAAGGTTCGTCCAATACGTAGAGTACTCCAGTTAGTCCTGATCCGATTTGAGAAGCGAGCCTTATTCTCTGTGCTTCTCCGCCCGAGAGTGTTTCCGCGCCTCTTGAAAGAGTAAGGTAATCCAGTCCTACATCGACTAAGAAATTAAGTCTCTGTACGATTTCTTTCATAATGAGCTTGGCAATTGCCTCTTCTCTTGCGGAAAAGTCCAGCCTAGTATCTTCGATGAACTTAAGAGCCTCAAGTATAGGCATGTCGCTGACATTTGTAATCGATTTATCTCTAATCGTTATTAAGTGAGCTTCTTTTTTAAGCCTTGATCCACTGCACGCTTCACAGACCTCGTATTTCATAAATTTTTCTATCTGAGACTTAAAGAATGAGGAGTCAGTAGACCCGTGTCTCTGTCTAAGCTCCCACAGAACTCCCCTAAAGGGCTCTTTTATCACAGTGTTTCTGCCATATCTATTGGATCCCCACACTTCGTACTGATTTTCTCCTGTTCCTTCGAGAATTAGTTCCTTTTTGTTTTTAGAAATATCTTTTAGTCTTACATTGACCGCAATATCATTTTCCTGGGCAAAAGCCTTAAATGTCCTCGAATACCAGGTATCATGCGATAGCATATTGGCGAAAGGAAGTATTCCCCCTTCGCTAATCGTTAGATTGTCATTAAAAACCATGTCTCGGTCTACATTAAGAATTGTTCCCAGTCCGTTGCAGTCAGGGCATGCTCCATGCGGAGTATTGAAAGAAAATATTCTGGGTTCTATTTCGGAAATTGAAATGTTACAGATTGGACATGCGAATTTTGTCGAAAACAGCTGATCTTCCATTTTCTTGGGCTTATCGGGAATACTAAACCCGGCGTCTTTTATAACAGCCAGAATCAGCTCTCCGTTTCCGAGCCTTAATCCCTGCTCTACGTCTGAGGCGATTCTTTGTCTGTCAGTGTCTTTTGTTAGCGAAACCTGGTCGATAACTGCCTCAATTGTGTGTTTGTTGGTTTTAATAAGGACAAAATCTTCTGAAAGGTCAAATATAGTCCCGTCAATTCTGACTTTTTTATACCCTCTTTTCTTTAAATCTAAGAAAAGGTCTTTATATTCGCCTTTTCTGTCTTTTACCACGGGAGCGAGAGTAAGCGCTCTTACTTGTTTTGCGCCAGTTTTGGCATGAATGCCGGTTATGGTATCTATGATGTGTTCTGCAGTCAGGCTTGCTATTTCTCTGCCGCAATTAGGACAGTGTGGGTGTCCAATTCTTGCAAATAAAAGTCTCATGTAATCATAAATTTCAGTAACCGTACCCACTGTTGATCTGGGATTTCTGGAGGTAGACTTTTGATCAATCGAAATAGCAGGAGACAGTCCTTCGATGAGATCAACGTCGGGTTTTTTCATTATGCCCAAGAACTGCCTTGCGTAAGAAGAAAGACTTTCGACATATCGGCGCTGTCCCTCGGCATAAATAGTGTCAAAAGCCAAAGAGGATTTTCCCGAACCCGAAATTCCCGTAAATACGATTAATTTGTTTTTGGGAAGCACGAGGTCAACGTTTTTTAGATTGTGTTCGCGGGCGCCTTTAATTATTATGCTATCCATAGAAGATTTAGTATTTTGGGCAAACAAATATTATAGAGGAAATTTTGTGAAGATTCTAGTGCCTATGAGTCCATAATCTAAAATTTAGTATAAAAATCTTGTGTCAAAACCTAAGTTGATTATGTTTGATCTGGAAAAATCTATTCTAAGGTGATTTTAGCGCTTTAGAGGATAAAGTGCTAATTTAAGAATTTTCGTCGTTTCTTTTTCGCAATTTTATTATGAACCAAAGACCTAAAGATCCTAAGACTAAGAGGCCAAAACCTAGCGCCAAGTTTCTCTGGATTCCTTTAGTAACTTCCGAAGGCGTTTCTCCTAAAACTCCTTTTTCAGGTGAGGATGTTGGACTTAGCTCAGCTGAAGGAGTAGCCTCTCCGAGTACTCCGGGAGCAAATCCTGCGGCTGGGCCTGAAATGAAAGGCCCGGGGACAAAAACTGAAAGTTCGTTCGAAAAATCTCCGGGCATGCAGTCGTTGCCTGCTCTTACTTTAAAGTAATAAGTCACATCTCCTGAAAGACCGGAAACAGTATAGGAAGTGGTGTCTTTTCCGCCGACATTAGGATTGCCATATGTCTGGCTACCGGATGATGTTCCATATGTAATAAGATAATAGGTTACAGGATCGGATGCCTTACTCCAAGTAAGCGTTACTTGATTATTTGCATTTGAAACTGCGGAAAGAAGAACGGGCGCGCCGGAAGGTTTGACTGCACCGCAAGAAGGGGTAGAAGCAGTTCCTCCGCTCGGAACAACGTCCTCTGCCAAAAGGACTGTAGTAGCAAAAGATTTTTCATCAGAGATTTTTTCCGGAGATGCGCGAGAAACAGTTCTATAATAGTAGGTTGTTTCAGGATTTAAGCCGGTTAAGTCGACAGAATGAGAGGTGACTTTTGGTGAGGTATCAAACTCGTCTGTCGTACTGGGATATCCGTATTTGTCAAGAGGAGTTTCTCCGCTTGAAACTGCCGTGGTGTGAGATACCGTGTCATAAATCACTCTTGAAGTAGCCGGTTCATCGGTGGTCCAAGTAATCGTAGTGGTGGTTGATCCGATAGATGAAGAAGATTCTTCAGATATTACAGGCGCAATTCCATAAATAGCTGTCAATATATCGCTTGGGTTACCTGCATTATCATATGCGATAGCTTTGATAGTCATATCCTTATCCACGGTAATTGCACCTGAATGTAAAGTGGAAGAATTGTCAGGCGTATCTCCGTTTGTCGTATAATAAATTCCTTCCAATCCGGTTCCGCCGTCATCGCTACTGGTTAATGTTACTGACTGGTCGCTAATATAGTCTCCGGCGGGCGGATCGGCAACAGGTATTAATGGGGGTGCTCCATCTGAGGTGAACCATTCTCCGTCCTCAAGCTCATTACCTACCATATCATGCGTGCTTGTATCCTCGTCCTCGCTTGAAGTATAGGAAACATTAGGCGTAGTCCCTGTATCCGAGTTTCCGCTTTCGGAAAATGTAAGAAGCAGTATGTTATCATTTTCATTCTCGCCTGTACCAATCACTTCGTCCGAATATCCGTCTACATCCCATCCGTCACCATCGGCAAACTCGCTATCATCAAGCATATCGTCGTCGATATCCTCGGAAAATGTAAGTTCGATTGCGTCAATTTGACCATTGGTATCAGTATCACGGGTAAAGGCAGATAAAAGTACAGGTAGAGCCTTATCATCGGCCGATGCCTCATAAGACTCCAGCTCATTGCCGACCGCATCGTGAGTGCTACTCGGGTCTCCCCCGCCACCTGAAGAAGCATAGGTAACAACCGGTGTCGCTCCGGTATCAAAAGATTCTCCCTCGTCAAAAGCCAGAAGCAGTTCGCTGTCATTCTCGCCTTCGCCTGTACCGATTGCTTCACCATCGTAGTCGATAATATCCCAGCCGTCAGGATTACCGGAATCTAAGAGTGAATCATCTATGTTTTCGGAAAAGGTCAGCTTAATTGCATCAATCTTGCCATTTCCATTTGTATCTTGAGTTTCGGTTGATTCCAGCGTCGGTGCGGTTGTATCTACTGTAAAAGATGCAAAGTTGTAACCGAAATTCCCCGCAAAATCATACGCCCCAACATATAAGGTATGAAGTCCTTCGCCTGGGTAGGGCATTGTATTATCTTCATCGATGAAAAGATTCTCAGAGAGAGAATCGAAGACCCCATCTAATGCCGGTAAGTCTATAGGATCGCTGAATGCCTCATCGTCGACTTGGAAGATAGCCGAAGCGATCCTGCTTAATAAATCTGTTGCCAATGCTAAGATTGACGGAGGATGATTAGTAGGATCAGGAGAAATTGATATATCGGTTACAGAGGGTTCCGTAACATCATAAGTCACTTCCTCTACAACAGGGCTTTCCTCCGTATTTCCCGCAGTATCGGTAGCCTCCGCCATAATATCGTAAATGCCCTCGCCATCCGCGGGTTCCCAGCTGTAGTTCCAATTAAAGGGTTCGTCACCTTCGGTATTTTCGACCGTATCAATTTCAATCCATACAAAATCCTCGTCTTCCTCTACCGATTCTCTATAGAAAAGCCGGACATAATCAACTGTTGTATCTGGTACATCAGTCGAGCTTCCTTGAATATCTATTGAGGTGTTCCAAAAGCTACCATCTACAGGAGAACTAAATGAAGAAACAGGAGCTTGAGTATCAACAGTGAAAGTACTTACGCTTAAAGGATCGCTTGGATTTCCGGCGGGATCCGTAACTGTAATCGTACAGTTGGAGTGCGTGCCATCTGAAAGTGCGTTAAATGTAACGGTATTATTACCTGTTACTGCCGTTGTAGTGGCACTTGAACAATCGCCGCCGTAGCTAATCGTTCCTGTTTCGTCTGAGCTAAAGATGTAATTAGGCGTAGCGTCATTGGTCGGGTTAGATACCGGGGTAATCTGGGTAAGCGTAGGTGCAACAGAGTCTACCGTAACCTGCCATGGACCTGACCAATCACTGCAATTACCCAGACCGTCACAAGCTCTTACTTGCCAATAATACAAGTGATCAGCGCTACCGGAAGCGTCGATTTGAGAAGTTGTAAGAGCTCCTGAGGTATATATCGGCGATGTCAAGGCGTTATTACTGCCAACAGCTGAACTATAAGAAGATTTATAATAGTAGGTAATTGGCGTACTGGGATCTGTAACATCTGACCAATCCAAAATTAAACCTGCTGGCTTTACATACGCGCCATCTGTTGGACTTACCAGCGTTGGAACTGCAGGCGCAGTATTGCTTAAAATAGTCATTGCTGCGTCTTTATACCATGGCTTATAATCTACATAAGAACTTACAGCATTTCCCGTACCTAATGGATTATTGTAGTTTGGACTACCAGGAAGCCCCTTATCATCAAGGGGGCCTGAGGCATTTCCCCACCAGTTGTTGGTGGCATCTAAGGTATCATCGGAATCAAAGTTCTTAACGCCGAATTCACTATTTCCGGAAATACTATTGGAATTTATGTTTGTGGTAGCCGATTGCGTGTCCAATACACGAATTCCGCGAGCATTTTCTGTTATTGTGTTTCCGCTGATATTAGCCGTTACGGCTGGGGAAACCGGTGTTTCTCCGTCCGCCGTGTCGTAGAAACCAACGAGTACACCGGTGTTTGATGTACGGAGAGTGTTATTCTCCACCGTCGCTTGGGCCTTGTCCGCAAGAAGTACGGCATCCCACGTACGGTCAATCGTGGTGCTACTGATGGTGCCCTGCGTTCCGGAGTCGTCCCAAGTTCCGGGATTGTAGGCAAAATTGATGCCGAGAAATCCACCGTCAATGGTAGAATTTTCAACGCTCACTCCGTTGCTGTCTTCAATCCGGATAGCCTCGGGACCGGGCGCGAATGTCCCACCTTCCCCAAAGGTCCCCGATCCATCGACACCCGTTACGTTTGCATTGTCAATCGCGACAGTGCTGCTGTGCAGGATGTCCATAGCATGATTTCTCATGCCAGAAATTGTAACGTTCGTCATGGTCAGGTCAGTGATGTCTTCCGCCCTGAAGCCCTGCGCCGTCCCGAATGTCGCACTCGCGCCAGGACCCGTAATAATCACATTGAGTAGTGTCAGGCCGTTGAGCGGCAGATCCGATGCGTCAATTGTGCCGGCGGCACCAATGAGATAGGGCGCGCTGTCCCCTGAGGAAGAAACTTGGAGGTCGCGCACTGTCACGTCACCAGCAAGAATATCGATACCGGGGCTTGCTCCTGGAACCTGAATAACGGTTGCTGCGCCAGCGCCCATAAGCGTCAGCGATTTATTAATAGTTACATTTTCAGCATACGTCCCCGCTGCGACATTAATCGTACCATCTGAAGAAACACCAGTAATCCCAGCTTGGATTGTTGAAAAAGCGGAATAACCAAATATTTTGCCGTCCCCAAGATCGGTAGCATTGGGCGTTCCAATCCAGTCATTGTCAACATAAACAACACTAGGATCATCAACTGAAAGTATTTTTACAGCATCAGCGCTTACATTTCCCCCAGCAGTATCATTTGATAGAACTACGGTGTAATTAGAACCACGAGTGAAATTATGAACGGCTCCCAGAAGTTGAAAATCCGACCAGCCGCAACTTGCAACCCCACTTTGCTGGTTTATAGAAACTGGTTCAGCGACATCATCTGAATTAACCGTATATTTTACAGCGTTTCCTCGATTAGAGTGTGATGCCCAAGCTACATAGATTTGATATCTTCCTGTGGTAGGAACATTAAAGGTCCATGTAGCAATGCTTGTGCCTGTGCCATTAGGCGCATAACGAGTTGTCAAACCGTCATATCCTGTACATCCGCTAGCAAACCAAGTGTCCGATTCGACGTATGTAGGCATGCCATTATCGTTGTCAAAAATATTCCCAACCTGATTAGTTGGCGGAGGAGAAGGATTAACAACTACGAAAACAGTAAAGTGAGTTAAACTTTTGATCGTTATGGCATCAGTTGTAACATCTTTTGTTTCTGAAAGTGTTTGAGCATTACCAAGTTCATCAGTTGACTCGGCTGATTTAACAGCTACTTCATCTTTGTTGACATTTTGTGGAAGAGGCAGTGTCAAATCATACTCAAAGGTGCCGTCTGTCATCGGTGAGGTAAACTCATAAGCAGTATCTGAAAGCGCCGAAAGTTCATCCTGCTGATCAGCAGACAGCTTAATTTCCCTAATGCTCAACTTATCGGAAGTTTCCGGCAATTTAGTGAAGACAATTTTCACCTTGTCATTTTGAGGAGCAGTATATGTTTGGTCAAGAACTACGTTCTTTATAGTGGTTGCTTTGCCATCCTCTGTCTGCCAAACTGCCGGCACAAGCTGTGCGCTTTCTTCTGATGTAGTGCTCGTTTCTTGTGTTAGTGAGTTTAAAGTTTGAATTGAATTATCAGTTGGAGGAGGGGATAAATTATTAACCTCGGTATCGGTCGCGGATTCGGGCTCCGGACTAAGTGTAGGAGTTATTGTTTCAGCGGGAGAATTCTCTGGCGTCGGTGTTTCTGAAACAGTCGCCTCCTGCTCCGGTGAATTTTCGGCTGTCGATTGGTCTGTTTGCTGTTCGGTAATTGCCGGCTGAGATGTTTCTTCGGTTACAGCTGCATCAGGAGTTGATTCCTGAGCATAGGAGATTCGCAGAATCGGACTTGCTGAGTTTAGTAAGAGCGATAGAGTTAAAAGAGCGGTAAATAATTTTTTAAATACTCTTTTCCTCAAATTAGATTATAAAACCAAACCAACTGAGCTGAATTATACTCCTGAATTGCCAAATGTCAATGTTTTTATACCATTTCTACAAAGAGGATATATTGATTTTAATTTCGGAAGCCATATCGTTTGCTCCTCTTTTTATCTGTACTTCAATTTTTTGATTAAATCCCATAGCTGAGATTCTTTCTAAGAAATTCTTATTGCTATCTGTTATGACCGTTGATTTTACAGAAAGCCCTGCTTTTTCAATTTGATTTTTATACCATTCGGTAATAGTTTCGGGGTTTGCTGAAGACTCAAGAAAAATCGTTGAGCCGTCAGTTCTTATCACAGTTGAGCCGGGATAAACATATTCTATGCTTTCGGAATCAGATTGGGTTTGTTCTGTCGTTTCAGGCTTAGCGGCCTGTGTTGGCTTTGTAGGCGCAGGAGAAGAAGTTGGCGTGGAAGTGGGTTGAGTTTCTTTGGTTTTGTCTCTCAGAAGCTCGCCTTTTTTCACCTTTTCCGAATCTAGCGTTGCTTGATTTACAAGAGAAGACACCACGAAGACTAAGAAAAGTACCAGAAGAATTTTTAGATTTCGCATTAGGATACTATTATATACCCGGCAATCAATGCCTTATCTGAAGTGTAGTCCGGGGTCGATGGCAGGATCAAACGGAATGCTTATTTCCTCCTTCTTAAGCATGAACTTTTCGAGCTTATACCCGTTAGGAAATAACAACACAGATGACGGAGATGAAGAAATATTAATCTGATGCTCTATCCAGAAATCTTCTGTCATAAAGGGGTCGTTATTGGGTGGCTTTTGAATAAACAAGTACGTAACGGGTTTTTTTTGAAAGTAGTAAGATTTTTTATCAGATCTCTCCGAGTTATAGATCATAGCGTATTTGGGTTCGTAAGCTAGCACATCCGGAGCGTACACGAAATATCCAAGCTCTTTCTCATCTCCAGTAAAAGCCTTTTGCGTAGCATCATTTAGAAACTTCCATGAATACATATCCTGTCCTATAAAGCTTTTTGACTCTTTTATGTCTAGGTAAGCTGACTTCAAATTTAGTCCCAGAACCACAAGGAAAAGAATGAGAAATACCTTCCTATATTTGGAAGTGATAAATGACGAAAAAGCCAGGAAGACCAACGGAAAAAGCGGGAATTGATGGAAGTACAAGACTTGACCTTTATTAAAGAGGCTCAATACATAATAGCCAAAGTAAAAATATAAAAAACTTAAATAAGTTAATTGATATTTTTTGTTTTTTACTTGATACACGAGAATTCCTAAAGTCATGAGAAATAAAATTAAATTCGCAGGACCCATGTTTCTTCTAAGTATTTCTGTTCCCTGAAATGCGAGATCTATTCTATTCCACAAAAAAGAAGAGTAACTATATATAGGTCCGCCTTCGGGAGATGCGAATTCTAAAAATCTTTGAAGGAGTAAGAAGTCATGTCTTAGATCAAAAGCTATGAAGTTAAGCAAAAGAATTGGAAAAAGTAAGAAAAGAAATATCTGTCTAAATCTCCTTTTCCTTAGCTGTTTTACTAAGATTGCTCCGAATGAAAGGACTAGGAGGGGTATTGCCATAAGTTCCATTTGAACCATGAGTCCTCCGACAACAATATTTAACAAAAGAAATTTTGACTTACCTTCTTTCAGATACTTGACGAAAGAGAGGAAAAAGAGAGGAATCAGGATCATTACTCCGTCAGGGTTGATCATTCCTTTCGCATGAAAGGCTGTGTTTAACGTTACCATAATCGAAAATAAGTAGCCTGTTTTGATATCAAAAAGGTTCTTTCCCACAAAGTAGGCTACCGCCCCTGATATAGCGGTAAGTATTACCCAACCGAAGCCTACAGCGACGGGGCTACCCCCGCCGATTAAATAAAAAGGGTAGTTTAGGTATGGCCATCCGGGACCGTGGAATAGATCCCCGCTCGCTCTTGGACCAATTAATACAATTTTCTTTTCATCGATCTCTCTAAGAAGATGGAAGTCGCGCGCTACATCCGCTCCGAATACAATATCTCCATGAAGAGCGTACCACGATGCAAAGAAAATTGAGAAGGCAATAATTGCCAAGAACCCTATTTTAAGAGGAAACGACATTTTCCTGATTATAACAGTAAAAATGAAAGCTATGAAAGTGCAAGCGCATGCTTACACTGAGCTTGCCGAAGTGTGAGCCGGACAGGATTCGAACCTGTGACCAAGAGCTTAAAAGGCTCCTGCTCTACCGCTGAGCTACCGGCCCTGTCCGCCATTGTCTACGACTTCAGGCGTTGACAGGCGAGCCTGAGTCAAATTTAAAAATAACTAAATTCTATTTTTTAAGAAATTTCTTCCAAAGCCTGTTTTAAAATACTTTTCTCTTTTTATTGCTTTTTCTTTATTCAAACAAGCTTCATAATAAGCAATTTCCATTGGGTGTCTTGATTTTGTTGATGGAATCTCTCCTTTGTTATGGTCTATCAATCTTTGTTTTAAATCAGAACAAAAGCCAACGTACAGTTTATTATCTTTCTTACTTCTTAAAACATAAGTGTAAAACATTATGTTTCCAGTATTTATTATATCAACAAGGCTGATGCTTGACAACACAGATTGGTACGGTATATAGTTTGCCTAAATAAGACAGTCTAAATTAAATTTTCTCCGATTAAACCGGAGTAAAACGAAAGGAGGTGATAGGAATGCTCAATGAAATAGGAGACACCCTGGTGACCTCGCTAAATAACGATCTCCAGGCTGTCATATCGTTCATCCCCAGGTTCGTTGCAGGTCTAGTAGTACTTTTGATCGGTATTATAGTAGCTTCAGTTGTAAAGCAGCTGGTTTTAAGCTTCTTTAAGTCCCTTAAAATAGAGTTTTATCTACGGCGCTATGGCGTGCCTGAGATGAGACCGGAATATAGCTGGGGCAACATCTTGTCTGAGATCGGACGATGGTTCGTTATTATTGTTTTCTTAGTTCCTACAGCCGATGTTTGGGGTCTTCCCAGAATCGGAAATCTTTTGAATGAGCTGTTGCTTTATATTCCCAATGTATTTGTGGCTGCGGTCATAGGTCTTGTTGGATTTGTGCTCGCAAAACTCGCTCATGATGTCGTTCTGGCGTCAGTTAAAGGTCTTACCGCTGATACGGCTAACGGCCTAGCAACTGTAACTCAATGGGCAATCAGCATTTTCGTAATACTGGTAGTTTTGGATCAACTTGGTGTTGCTTCAGACATGCTAAGAATTCTGTTCACGGGAATTGTTGCGATGCTTGCGCTTGCCGGCGGAATTGCGTTTGGTTTCGGAGGACAAGATACGGCCAGGGATATATTAGGTATTATCAGAAAAAGACTAAAATAGTTTGTTATTCATAGTCTTTTTTGGGTATAATAGAGACGCCTGCATTAAGGTTTCCTTAGGTAGGCGTCTTTGATGTTCGGCCCCCATCGTCTAGCGGCCTAGGACGACTGGTTTTCAGCCAGTAAATCGCCGGTTCGAATCCGGCTGGGGGTACACTTCGGCAAGCTCAGTGCAAGCTAATGTTTTACACCTACATACTTAGAAATCCAGAGTCAAAAAGCTACCATATAGGAAGATTCGGCTAAGTCTTATTTAATATTTATATGGAGACCAATAGCGGGAGCGCCTTCTTGCTTACCAATTACGAATATTCCACACCCTTCAACTGGACCAATAGTTAATGAGTGTGAGGAGTTAATAAAGTTCTGGTTGTCGCCAACCCTCTCCTCTACATAGTCAGGAAGAGCTTCTATGGCTTTATCTTTCTGCCCAATGCAACCAGCAAGAGTAATATTGGCATCTGTAAGAGGTATCCCAACAGTGACTCCTATCGAAGCCCCTGCATTAAGAAGTGCAAGCCCCAGTCCTACGGTAAGAACAGCAATCGTGCTGGAACACCCACACCCAACTGAACGCTCTTCTCTTCTGTGTCTCTCTGTCATAAGCCGTGAGTATATCACACTATGGGACAATGTCAATTGGTTAAATCATCAACAGTACTGAAATCTAATTAGTTCTACTCTCCAATGGTAGCTAAGCCCTAAAGCTGGCTTGAAGCTGGGAATTATGATACTATCCCACTGGCACAAAGAGAAGGTTTATAAATATGGAAGTAGAAAGGCACAATAAAACACCATTGGAAATTGAAAGATCTATTCCGGGCGCTCTTCCTGCTCGAGCCCGAAATAATATTGGTTGGGCTATAAGGGATGCAAGATTAGCTCAGGTAGACGATCTTAGAGCCATGACTGACGGACAAATTATGACATCTGTAAGAAGCGCCGGAAGAACACAGGGAATAGGTAGGATAACTCTGGCAAGAATTAGAGATTTTTTTCCAGTGAACGCCTAACCCCAAATTTGCTATAGTTTGCGCCATTTTGCCCTATTGACAGAGTGTAGTACAAAACTGTATGATGATTTTTACCTTCGATACGCAAGTAGAAAAAGGCAGGAGACTTTCGCAAGAAAGTTGCCCCGAAAAGACCCCGCAAGGGGTTTTTTTGCGGCTTATTTTTTAGGGTTCTTGCTAGAGTGAGGGAAGATTGATCTCTTTATTAAGGATTTCTTTATTAAGAACCTTGGATAAAGTTTGCTTTAGTGGAATTATCGATGAGTCGTACTTTTCGATTTGTCTCTCAAGACTTTTTCCTATGGTATCCGTATTCGTAGGTCTAAGCATTTCCTGAAGCACTATGTCCTTTGATAAATCAATTCCGTTCTTCTCGGCAATTTTCGCTACTATATATAGAAGCTTTGTAACTTCCTGCTCGGCAATAATACCCAGCTGGTAGTCAATTTCTTCCCTAAGCTCATCTACTTTCCCTGTTCTGTTTTGTGAAATAAGTACAATGATTGCAAGTGCAATTGCCTGAAGAGACACGATCATCGTAAGAAGGCTAAAGGGAAATGGGTCAAAAGGTTTGATTTCAGGGAATTGACCGATATTTATTAGTATCCACAAAGTAAATAGAACCATGTTTAAGCTTAGGAAAAAAACTGTTCCGAATGTGGAAGTCATTTGGTCGGCAAATTTCTCGCTTAGAGATCTTCCCCTATCTGCTTTTGCCTTAAAACTTTTTATGACTTTTCTGCTTCTCTGAATCTCATGTTCGAATTGAGACTCTTCCTTAAAGATGCTGTTTTTTACACTACCGTTCATACTATAAGCATTCCACTTCGGAAAGAATCTGTCAAGATAGGATGTTTTGTAATAAGCTTTCTTAAAATTGCTATGTTTTGCTATATTTAATCCTATTGACTGGGCTACTTCTGAAATGTATTATGTATATTACCATCATAAGAAATTATGAAGGTAGAAGAACTAGCAATAGTTTTTCACGAAAAGACCCCGCAAGGGGTTTTTTTGCGGTCTAAGCCGTTTGATTAGCTGTGATATAATGTTAGTTAAAGAAGGGCTATAGACAGTCCTCTTTCTGTTTAAAGACGCTAAATATGGATGAAAAGGCAGATCAGACCCGATTTGAAAGCATAACCCACGGATCGCTAGATTCCCTCGAAGTAATAAGTCTAATAAAAGATTTTCTTGAAGAAGAGCCGAACGCTGAATATAGGCTTCTTATTGGTACTGACTCGCACGGCAAGGCGGGCCCGCATAACAACTCTTCAAAAACAATAAATCTTGTAACCGCAGTTCTGGTTCACAGAAAAGGATTTGGGGGCAAATATTTTTGGCTGCGAAAATACGTGGGTAATATTCATACCCTCAGAGACAAGATTTATGCCGAAACAATGGCATCGATCGAATTCGCCGGAGGTTTTGTCCCGCTACTCAGGAAAAATCTCAATGGTCACTCTCCCAACTACCTCCTTGAAATTCATATAGATGTCGGGGAACACGGCGATACAAGAGAAATGATAAAGGAAGTTGTCGGAATGGTAACGGGATCAGGATTTGTAGCCAAGACAAAGCCTGATGCCTACGCAGCCTCTTATGTCGCTGATAAGCACACATAATCCGAGCGAACTGGCGGATGAATTTCTCCCGCTGATACTTTTCAGTCGGGATCCCGCCGATGGCGGTGATAATTCTTAAATACTTGATACTTAATACAAAATACTAGATACTATCGCCATGGAATGGAGCGAAGCAAAAGACGTAAAACGCGACATTATAAAGATAGTAAAAACCCTCGACCTTGCTCACATAGATACATCAAGAATTTTCTGTTATAGAACCACAGGCTCAAGTTCTCGCTCTTATGCCAGAATATGGGCTATGCCTAAGATTTTTCAAAATGCACTGGGAATACAGCCTGCATATGTGATAGAAGTTTTGGCTAAATACTATGATAAAAAAAATGATGACGATAAGAAAAGTATATTAATTCATGAAATCCTGCACATTCCTAAGAATTTCTCAGGCGCCCTTTTATCACATCGGGGACGCGGAAGGCATCTTCATAAAGAGGCAGACAAGCTGTTTCGGGAATATAAAAGTAAATTAATTCAATGATTACTCTTTACCATGGCTCAGACATTGTTTCATCGAGAATTGCATTCGTTGATCAAAAAGACGAGACTTCCCTGTCATTTGATGCCGAGAACACAAGCGTTCAGGATTTACTGCAGGCACTTGAAGAGTCAAGTATGTTTACTACGTCCCAGAAAATATTTATTGAAAACCTATTCACTAAGAAGTCCTCAACTTTTTTAAAATCAACCGCAGAAATCTTGCAGAAAAAATCTAAGGATGTTGAGATACATCTGTGGGAAGGCAGCGAAGTTTCATCCAAAGCAGCCTCTATCTTTAAAGGGATTAACGTAAAAAGCTTTAAGCTCCCCCAAAACCTATTCGCTTTTCTCGACAGCATTAGGCCTGGAAATACCCAGGCACTAGACCTATTTCACAAAACCCTCAGGGAGGTAGACGAAAACGTCATTCTCTTCATGCTTATACGTCAATTTAGACTTCTTATTGCTACTTTTTATAGAGCATACGGAATTGAAGAAGCAAAAAGAATGGCTCCTTGGCAAAAAAGTAAATTTAAACATCAGGCAGATTATTTTAACGAAGGTCGTCTGAAATCTGCCTACAAAAAACTTTACGATTTGGATAGAGGTCACAAAACAGGAAGCCTTAACATGTCGCTTTCCCAAAGCATTGACTTTTTCCTTCTGGGTTTGTAGCATTTAAATTACGCCTTTATGGTAAAAATAAATCCCTCAATTTTCCGCGAATACGACATAAGAGGTATTGTTGATAAAGACTTAGATGAAGAATTTGCAAGGACTTTAGGCAAAGCTTATGGAACGTACCTCCAAAGTAAAGGAACAAAAGATGTGGTCGTAGCGCGAGACACAAGAACTACCTCAGAGCCTTATCAAAAAACCCTTATGGAGGGTTTAACTTCTGTAGGGTGTGATGTTTATGACCTTGGGATTGCCATCGTATCAACAATGTATTATGCGAGACAAAAATTTAATATAGACGGCGGAGTAATGGTTTCGGCAAGTCACAATCCCCCCAAATATAACGGGTTTAAGCTGTGTCAGGGACAAAATACTTTGTCAGGCCAGGAGATCCAGAATGTTTTGAAAATAATGCTGGACGGGAACTTTGCTAAAGGGATGGGTAAAATAGTTCCTTTCCCCAAAGGAAATGAAGAATATTACGGAGAATTAAAAGAAAAAGTTAAGATAAAGAAAAAATTAAAAGTAGTAGTTGATTCAAGTGCCGCAATTTCTGCCCTTTTTGTACCGAAACTTCTTGAGGAGATGGGCTGTGAGGTTGTCGATCTCTATCCGGAGCTTAATCCTACAAATCCTCCCCATACACCTGATCCCGTAGCAATGGACGCGTATGAGGTTTTAATAAAAACAGTGCTTGAGGAAAAAGCTGATCTCGGAGTCTTGTTTGACGGGGATGCAGACAGAGTAGGTTTTGTGGATGATAAAGGGCGAATTCAACTGGGAGATGTTATTTTAACGCTTCTTGTTCAAGACTATTTGCCTAAACACAAAGGAGCGAAGGTAATAGTTGAGCTTAAAGATTCAGAAATGGTAATTGATGAAGTAAATAGGCTGGGTGGGGTTCCAATCTTATGGAAAACAGGACACTCCCTTCTTGACGAAAAAGTGCACGAAGAAAAAGCAATTCTTTGTGGTGAAATGAGTTGTCACTATTGGATAACTCCTGACTGGTATGTTTTTGACGACGCAGTCCACGCGATGTGTCAGACCATGCGAATAATAAGCGAGAGTGATAGAACTTTTTCCGAAATTATCGATACTTTTCCCAAGTACTTCGCAACTCCTGAATACAGAATTGGAGTTCCTGAAGACAAAAAATTTGAACTGGTTAAGGACGTTGTCGATTATTTTAAGCCAAAATGCACAAAATACCTAGATATAGACGGAATAAGAGGATATACGGATGATGGATGGTTTTTATTTCGCGCTTCTAATACAGGTCCTTTGGTTTCTGTAAGAGCTGAGGCCAAGACGCCGGAGGGCTTGGACAGGCTTAAGAAATTTATCGAAGAAGGTTTTAAAAACTTTCCCGAGATACACCTTGACTGGAACCGTCAATACGACAAACATTAACCTATGTCTGAACAAGACAAATATAAGTACTGCCCTACATGTTCAAATGCACTAGTTCTTAAAGAAATTGAGCACCACAAAGTTAAGTATTGCGATAAGTGCGGATTTGTTTTTTGGAATAATCCAAAACCCACCACAAGTGTGCTTATTCATAAAGATAACGAGATTTTAATGTTGCAACGAGCTGAGGAACCCTTTAAAGGATTTTGGGTACTGCCCGGAGGATTTGTAAAGTACGGCGAATCGGCCGAAGAAACAATAAGAAGAGAGACAAAAGAAGAATTGGGAGCAAGTATTCATGTAAAGGGAATAGCCGGTGTTTACTTAATAGACAATGATCCTCGCGGAATGCATATAGATATAATCTTTCATGGAGTAGCTGATGACGCTATAACCTTGAGTAGAGAAGATAAGAGCTGGGCGTATTTTACCAAAGACCACCTTCCGGAAAAAATCGCTTACAAACATAGAGAAGCAATAAACGATTGGTTTACAAAAGGTGGACAATATAGTTAAATATTGAAATGACTGATTTAAGTCCAATAGATAAATCGAATTTCAGACAGTTCATCCTTCAAACGCCGGAGCAGTTTGAGATAGGTATGTCTCTGGCAAAGAACGTAAAGCTAGGGGGAAGATTTTCGTCAGTAACGGTTTCAGGAATGGGTGGTTCGGCACTGCCTGCAAATCTTCTTCGAACATACTTAGGAAGCTTATTTAAAAACCACCCTGACTACAAACCGTTTGAAATCTATATAAACAGGTATTACTCTCTTCCCCCGGAAGCAGAATCTAAATCCTCTCTTAATTTTGTTGCTTCCTACTCAGGCAATACCGAAGAAACGCTATCCTCGCTAAACGAGTTAAAGGAGCTCGGACTGCCTTTCGTTGCGCTATCCAGCGGGGGGAAACTGGAGGAATTATCAAAAGAATACGGGATGCCGCATATGAAATTGCCAATTCCTTTTCCCAACTATCAACCAAGAATGGGAACGGGGTATTTCTTCGGAGCAATGTTTCAGATACTTGTTAATCAAGGCCTTGTGCCGGATTTGACTGAGGAAATTTTAGCATCAACCCGGAAGTTTAAAGAAGTCATGCCGGAATACGAAGAAAAAGGAAAAGAGCTTTCAAAGAAATTGTCAGGCAAAACCCCTGTAATTTACGCTTCTCCTAAGTATAAATCGACAGCAATGGTTTGGAAGATTAAGTTTAACGAAAACGCCAAAACGCCCGCGTTCTGGAATTTCTTTCCGGAGCTAAATCATAATGAAATGGTAGGATTTACTAATCCTCAGGCTAAGTTTTTTATAATAATGCTTAAAGACCCGGATGATAATCCGATGAATCTTAAAAGATATGACACTACAGCCAAATTGTTAGCTGAGGAAGGAATAGAGTCTCAGGTTGTTGACATGAAGGGAGAGGACGTTTTTTCTAAAATGTTCTTAAGCATTTCTCTTGCAGATTGGACGTCATACTACCTGGCCTTAAAATATAACCAGGATCCTACTCCTGTGGAAATGGTAGAAAAGCTAAAAAAGATTCTTGCCTAAAGATAGCTACCCGTTAGGTACTTGCCAATATTTCAGTTTAGCCCCATAATTATCGTATGCCTGCCCTAAAGGACGTAGTATGGTTTTCGGAAGTTGATAAAGAAGATATTTCCCTAGCCGGAGGAAAAGGTGCGAATTTAGGAGAAATGACAAAGGCTGGCTTCCCTGTTCCCAACGGCTTTATAGTAACTGCGAAAGCATATAAAGACTTTATTAAGCAAAATGACCTACAGGTTAAAATAAACCACCTCCTGGGAACAGTTGATTTCAACAATCAGGATTCATTAAGCCAGGTCTCAAGCCATATCAAAAAGCAGATAATGCAGGGCGAGCTATCCAGGGATCTTGTTTTGGATATTTACAACCACTATAAAAAGCTCGGAGGCTTTTTAAGAGAAGCATTAGTGGCTGTCCGATCTTCTGCAACGGCCGAAGATCTTCCAAATGCTTCATTTGCAGGCCAGCAGGAAACATTCCTCAACATTAAGGGAGAAGCCAATTTAATCCATAACATCAAAGAAGCGTGGGCGTCTCTTTTTGAGGCCAGAGCCATATTCTATAGGCATGAAAATAGATTCGACCATTTTAAAGTAGCCATTGCTATTCCTGTTCAAGAAATGGTTCAGTCTGAAAAATCAGGAGTAATGTTTACCGTGGATCCCCTGACAAACGACAAGAAAAAAATTGTGATAGAGGCTGTATATGGACTTGGTGAAATGATTGTTCAGGGAAAAGAGACTCCGGATCGCTATGAAATTGATAAGGAAGACATTTCAATACTGGAGAAAAAAACCGCACAGCAATTAAAAAAGCTTGTAAAAAGAGGCACTGTAGATAAAGAAATTTCTCTGTCAAGGAAAGAAGGGTCGAAACAAAAAATATCAGACTCAGAGATTAAAGACCTGGCAAGGCTTGGCAAAAAACTCGAGCATCACTACTTCTTTCCCCAGGATGTTGAATGGGCAATTGAGAAAGGGAAGATTTATATAGTTCAAACGAGACCAATAACTACTATGAAAACCGGTAAGACTGAGAAAGAGAAGGACTCCGTCTTGCCGCTTTTGCTTAAAGGAGACGGAGGAAGCCCTGGGCTCGCATCTGGTCCGGTACGAGTACTAAAAAAGGCAACTGATGTAGGAAAAATTCTAACTGGTGAAGTACTCGTGGCTGAAGAGACAAATCCGGATTATGTTCCGGCGATGAAAAAAGCGGCAGCAATAGTTACAGACCATGGTGGTAGAACGTCCCATGCCGCAATAGTATCAAGGGAACTCGGAATTCCTGCGGTTGTTGGTACGAAAGACGCTACGAAGGTTCTTAAAGACGGTCAGGTGGTAACCGTAAGCGGATCAAAAGGGGAAGTTTATAAGGGAGGAAGTCTTTCTTTTGCAAATAACATCGCTAGACAAGTCTATGAGGACATAAAAACAGCTACAAAAGTCTATGTTAATCTCGCAGAACCTGAATTTGCAGAAAAGACGATTTCCATGAAACCTGATGGCGTCGGACTTCTAAGAGCTGAGTTTATGATGGCGAAAATTGGAGTACATCCAAAAAAAATGATTAAAGACGGAAGGAAAAAGGAGTTTATAGAAAAACTTTCGGATGGTATTTTTACATTCTGTAAAACTTTTAATCCGAGTCCCGTAGTTTATAGAACATCTGACTTTAAGACGAACGAGTATAGAAACCTTATCGGCGGAAAAGAGTTTGAGCCGGTAGAGCCCAATCCAATGCTGGGATACAGAGGAGCATTCCGCTATATTCATGACGCATCGGTTTTCGAACTCGAACTTGAAGCGATTAAAAACGTGCGGAATAAAAAAGGATTTAAAAATCTTAACATAATGATTCCATTTGTACGGAATGTAAATGAGCTTGAGGAGGTAATCAAATTAATTTCGATATCCGGTCTTCACAGATCGTCGTCTTTCAAGCTTTGGATGATGGTAGAAATTCCATCAAACGTCGTACTTCTCGAAGATTTTATAAAAGTAGGCATAGACGGAATATCTATCGGAACAAACGACCTTACAATGCTCATGCTTGGTACAGACAGAGATAATGATGAAGTAGCTTCAGAATACTCAGAGACTGACCCTGCGGTTCTCTGGGCACTAGAGAAAATTATTAAGACAGCCAGTGAACACGGAATTACTTCCTCAATTTGCGGCCAGGCTGGATCAAACCCCCTGATCTTGGATAAAGTCATTCCGTGGGGTATAACAAGTGTTTCTGTATCTCCCGATGCAATTCAAGCGACAAGAAGGACTATTTCGGAGATTGAAAGAAGTATTATAATGAAAAAAGATGTCAAAAATTAAGCAGATATTTTCAAGGGAAATACTAAACTCTAAGGCGACACCGACACTTGAGACTACTGTTGTCCTAAGCGACGGAACAGTAGCTTCAGCCTCGTGCCCTAGCGGAACGTCTGTCGGAAGCTATGAGGCAGCAGAGCTGAGAGACAATGATCCGGAAAAATTCCAGGGCAAAGGAGTTTTAAAAGCTGTTGAGAATGTTGAGAAAATTATCGCTCCAATACTTTTAGACAAAGACGCGACAAAACAGCAAGAAATAGATAACCTCATGATGCATGCTGACGGAACCCTTAATAAAGGTAAGCTTGGTGCTAATGCAATCTTGTCTGTTTCCATGGCAGTCGCCAAGGCTGCGTCAATATCCCTTCACCTCCCGCTTTTTATGTATCTTCGGGAATATATAAAAAATGAGAATATTCCGCTTAAGATTCCGACCCCAGCTTTTAATTTAATTAACGGAGGCAAACACGCTAACAACAACATGGACTTTCAAGAATTTTTAGTTATTCCCGCTACCTCAATTTCATACCCTGAATCCCTAAATCTTGCTACATCAGTTTATCAATCAATAAGGAAGAACCTCGAGGAGAGAAACGCCATAAGCCTTACGGGAGATGAGGGAGGATATGCCCCGACATTCCCCACCAACAAAGAAGGTCTGACTTTTCTTCAGGAAGCTATTATGGAAACCAAGTATCGCCCCAATTACGACGTTTTTCTCGGCTTAGACTGCTCCGCAGACAACTTCTATTCAAGCAAAGAGTACAAGCTGAAAGATTCTGCTTCAGCCATGTCCAGTGAGGCTTTGGTCTCGTTCTACAATGAACTGACTAAAGAGTTTCACTTTATATATCTTGAAGATCCTATGTCCGAGGACGACTGGGAAGGATGGGCAAATCTTAATCAAAAAATATCTCACCAAACAATAATAGTAGGCGATGATCTGGTAGCAACAAATCCCTACAGGCTTCAAATCGCACTTGATAGAAAAGCAATTACAGGAATAATCATAAAACCAAATCAGATAGGAACGGTCATTGAAGCCCTGGCTATGGTGGAGGCTGCAAGACTAGCAAATTTAAAGATAGTAGTTTCACACAGAAGCGCTGAAACCAACGACGATTTTATAGCGGATTTTTCTGTAGCGGTATCAGCAGATTACGTAAAGTTCGGTGCACCATCCAGGGGTGAACGTGTAGCCAAGTACAACAGGCTTCTTTTGATTGACCGCCAGCTAAGAGGGATTTAAGTCTTTTATGGTAAAAAGCACTACCAGTTCACCTTTGGGTTTATTCTCACTATATTTCGTTATAAATACGCTTACGTTTTCTGTTCTTACCTCTTCATAAATTTTAGTTAACTCTCTTGCAACCGTAATTTCTATATCTCCAAAAACATCCATAATGCTTTTGAGATTTTTAACAATCTTATGCGGGGATTCATAAATAATAACAGTAGACTCAATGAGTTTTAAACCCTTTTTTAGATTTTGAAGAAGCCTTATCCTATTTCCTTCCTTTAGAGGAAGAAAACCCAAGAATAGAAACTTATCCGTCGGAAGTCCGGATGCAACAAGCGCAGTCGTGAGCGCTGAGGGTCCAGGAATTGCCTCCACTCTTATTCCCTCCCTCAAAACCGCTCTTATTAGTCTAAACCCGGGATCTGAAATACCCGGAGTACCTGCATCTGAGATCAATGCAACATTTTTTCCATTTTTTAAAACATTAATAATATTTGGAATTCGCTTTTCTTCGTTATGCTCAAAATAGGAGACAAGCATCTTATCGCCTCTAATTCCGATATGTCGCAGGAGCCTTGCCGCCATTCTTGTATCTTCACACGCTATGTACTCTTCACGCTTGAGAACTTCGATTGCCCGTAGAGTTATATCTTGTAAATTACCGATTGGGGTTGCTACAATAAAAAGAATTCCCATATGCATCAGATCGTCGAAATTATAACAACCTATATTATACAATTTATTGACACAACGGGATACGTTGGTATATTCGCCCTGATGACTCTCGAATCCGCCCTAATTCCGCTTCCGTCAGAGATCACTATGCCATTCGCAGGTTTTTTGGTACAACAGGGGAAATTGAATTTCTGGTTGGTAGTTTTTGCCGGAGCATTCGGTAATCTTATCGGGTCTCTTATTGCGTATGCTCTTGGATATTATCTTGAGGAACACGTTGTACTAAGGCTAATCAAAAAATATGGCAAGTTTTTCTTAATATCTGAGCATGAGTACGAGCGGTCGCTCGAATGGTTGAGAAAATACGGAGACCAGGTAGCGTTCTTCTCAAGAGTTCTACCTGCTGTAAGAACGTTTATATCTCTACCGGCAGGACTTTCCGAAATGAATATCTGGAAATTTTCTTTTTACACTTTTCTAGGCTCTTTAATCTGGTCTGCGCTTCTTACGTACGTAGGAGTTTATTTTGGAGGAGAATGGAGCATCTTAGAGCCCTACTTTAGAAAATTCCAGATGGGCCTAGGAGCTATATTTCTGATATTCATACTTTGGTACATTAACCACAAACTAAGGCTTATCAAATTTCCTAGTTTAAAATCTTAGTAATAATTCTTAAACTTCCTGACGATTCCCACGGCAATTCCCTGTATTTTTAGGGACTTTGGATAAATTGGATCCATTGAAGCATTTGCGGGTCGGAGCACCACTTGACCGCCCTCTTTATAAAACTTTTTAAGCGTGGCCATGTTATCATCTACCAAGGCTACCACTATGTCTCCGTTTTCCGCAATTTCCGACTTTTCAATTACCACAAAGTCTCCGTCATATATTCCGTCCTCTATCATTGATTGTCCTTTTACCTGAAGAACATAGGCTGTTTTTTTACCGGAAATCATTGAGGCTGAGATCTGAAATGTGGCATTTGGATCTGTGTGGGGCTCCAAGGGGCTTCCTGCTGCAATATATCCCATTAGAGGAAGTTCTATTGATGGCTGTGTGCCTAAAAGCCCTGAAGTCATTTTCTCGTCCAAAATCTTTAGTACTCTTGTATTCCCGTCAACTTTTTGAACATAACCTTTCTCTACTAAAGATCTGATGAGGGTATGAACCGTAGAATTGCTTCTGTGTCCCGTAGCTTGAGCGATTTCCGATAGAGTTGGGGAATACCCGTATTGTTTCTGAAACTGGGCAAGAAATTCCAAAACCTGTCTCTCTTTTCTATAAAGGACTCCGGGCATATTAGTATTTTATACGAAAAATAGTAGAACATTGTCAATAGGACAATCTGGAACATAGCCTCTCAAAACCAACTCTGTTAAAATAAAGATTCAATGAATTTCAAAGTTAAGTCAGGATTCAAGCCTGCAGGCGATCAGCCTCAGGCAATAGACAAGCTTATTCAGTCGATTAAAGAAGATAATATGCATCAAGTGCTTTTAGGCGTTACCGGAAGCGGCAAAACCTTTACCATGGCTAATGTCATTGAAAAGCTAAGTCGCCCTACTCTAATCATTTCCCACAATAAAACTCTCGCCGCGCAACTTTATCAGGAATTCCGAGATTTCTTTCCGGGTAACGCTGTTTCTTACTTTGTGTCCTACTACGACTACTATCAGCCGGAAGCGTATATTCCCCATTCAGATACTTACATAGAAAAAGAGTCGGAAATTAATGAGGAAATAGATAAGCTTAGGCTTGCTGCAACTATGAACCTTTTAACAAGAAAGGACGTAATTGTTGTAGCATCTGTTTCTTCAATTTATAACATTGGCGCGCCGCTTGAGTATGGAAAGTTTGTATTGGAGATTGCAAAAGGATCTAAAACTTCGCAAAAAGATGTAATTCTACGTCTCGCGGATCTTCAGTATGATCGAAACGACTATGGATTTAAACGGGGAACTTTTAGGATTAGGGGCGAGTCAATCGATCTTTTTCCGGCCTACCAAGACACAGGACTTAGAATTGAAATAGAAAGCGAAGTTATTACCGATATCTCTGAATTTGACCCGCTCACAGGCGATGATGTCTCAAAAAAAGAAAAGTTTACTGTCTACCCCGCAAAGCACTTTATGACCGATCCCGCCACTTATAAAAATGTTTTTCCTCAAATAAACAAAGATCTTGAAGAAAGAGTGGGGGTTTTAAAAAAACAGGGTAAAATTCTTGAGGCGCAAAGGCTGACCCAAAGAACCAATTACGATCTGGAGATGATAAAAGAGGTTGGATACGTGAATGGAATCGAAAATTACTCCCGCTACTTTGACGGAAGAAGCCCGGGAGACCCACCGTTCTCCCTGCTTGACTATTTTGAAGAAGCCTCAAAGGAATGGCTTTGCATAATCGACGAATCACACATAACCTTGCCTCAAATACGAGGAATGTACAACGGAGACAGGTCTAGAAAAGAAACACTTATAGAGTATGGCTTTAGACTTCCCTCAGCGCTTGATAACAGACCACTCCGCTTTGAGGAGTTTATGCAAAGAACACATCAGAAGGTATACGTTTCTGCAACTCCCGATGAATACGAAATTTCACTGTCTAAAGAGAGCGGCGGAATTACAGAACAGCTTGTAAGACCAACAGGTCTTATTGATCCTAAGGTTACGGTAAAACCTACAAAAGGACAGGTTGAGGATCTCATCAGGGAAATTGCTATGCGAGTGAAAAAGGGTCAAAGAGTCCTGGTTACGACATTGACAAAAAGAATGGCAGAAGATTTGTCCTTCTATCTTTCGGAAAGGGACATAAAAGTATCTTACCTTCACTCAGATATTGCGACACTTGATCGTCAGGACGAATTAGACAAGCTTCGAAGCGGAGATTACGACGTACTTGTAGGAATTAACCTACTAAGAGAGGGCTTAGATCTTCCCGAAGTTTCACTGGTTGCAATACTAGATGCAGATAAAGAAGGCTTTTTAAGAAGCAAAACGTCTCTAATTCAGATCATGGGGCGCGCTGCCCGACACGTAGAATCAGAAGTAATAATGTATGCGGATAACGAGACCGGATCAATGCGAGAGGCTATAAAAGAAGTAGACAGGCGACGCCAAATTCAAATAGATTACAACAGAGAACACGGAATAACACCAATTGGTATTCAGAAAGCCATAAGAGCGCGTCTTGTTGAAGAAGAAAAAGAAGATAGAAAATCTGCGCAATTCATTTTAAGCCTTAAGGAGAAAGAGATTCTACTGCCTGATGAAAAAGAAGAACTTATTAAAAGGCTGAGTCTTGAGATGAGAGAGGCTGCTAAAGATCTTGACTTTGAAACCGCCGCAATAATTCGAGATCAAATCAAAATACTCAAACGGTAGACTTAGGTTGACATTTCAATCTTTTTGACATAAAATCCGCACATGGCAAAAAGAAGTCCTGAAGATCCACCAATAGAAGTCAGAGACAAACCAGTTTTAATTCAAAGACTCTTGGATAGAAGAAAAGACCAAGGAGACGCTATTGGGAGGGCTAGTGTTTTCCAAGGCTTAGCAAGAGATGTAGTCGGCAGGTTTTACGAAGCAAAATATTCTTACGCTACAATTCCCTTTGAATATAAAGTTGGAGACGGAAAGGTTCGATTCGATCTTCGTTCAGACAGAGGGCAAGATTACACAATTGAACTTCAAGGCCTAAAAGAGGTGTTATATGTTATGAGTGGCCTTGCTGCTCCTAGAATAGCTAGATATGGTGATGAGCAAACAAATACACCACTACATGCCTGGGGCTTGGCGAAAGACGTAGAGAAAATATCAAAACTTCCAGTAGCTACCTCTGCCGACATGAACGGCTATATAGAGTTATTACAGTTGGCCAAAGACGGAAAAGCTGTTCCAATGGATCCCCAATTATTAGTTCATCAACGAAGAATATTGGCTTCTCCAGCGACCGTAGCTCAAAAAACGCTTAAGTATTAGAGATTATTTCAAATCTGGGAAATTTTTTGCCGTCGAGCTCAACTGTTTCCAAAAACATATCCTTAGGTCTTATCCAAACGTCGCCCTTTTTGTATCCGTCTCCGTCTTCTGTTTTTTCATAAACTACGTACCACTCTCTTGTTTCAGAATGCCGGCCAACCGCAATCACCTTAACCACATGTCCTTTGAAATGTTTATAAATCTCACCAACTTTAACTTCACCCATACGAAAATTATATCATTTAGCTGGAAACATTCTCCATGTGCTCTACGTTTGTAGTATCCTTGGATTTATCAAGTAAAACTGAAATTGCATCGATTCTTAAGCTGTCGGGTAACCGTGGATTTAAAACTTTATAAAACTGCGCGGTTTTGACCAAAGATTTTAATTTGAAGTAGGAAATCGCCTCAAACGGAGTACCATAGGCATTTGACGTTCTGGTTTTGACTTCAACAAAAACCAACGTTTTATCTTTGATAGCAATAATATCTATCTCGCCATATCCTTTTCTGAAATTTCTTTCAATGATTTTATAGCCTTTTTTCTTGAGGAATTCGCAGGCTATATTTTCACCTTTTTGAGCAGTAGGATTTACAATCCTCATTAATAATAACTACTAATTTGTGTTTCGGAGATGGAAAAGCCTTGCTCTCCTAGGAGTTTTTTTTGGCTTTTCTTTAAGCTTGACGTCTTCAATACTTGGGGAATTAACCGGCCATATTCGCTCTACCGCAACGTCCCCTACAGTTTTTCTGACGGTAAACATTTTATTTTCTCCACGTCCTCTTATTTGGAGAACTACGCCTTCAAATACCTGAATTCTCGTCTTGTCTCCGTCTTTAATTTTTTGGGAGACTCTGACAGTGTCACCCGCTACGAAATCTATTGTTTTTAACATGAGGCTATTATACCTAAAAATAACTATTTCTTCAATTGGGCAACTTGTTCTAGGAACCCGAGAAATATTGGATGCGGCCTGAGAGGACGGCTTCTGTATTCCGGGTGTCCTTGTGTTCCCAAATAAAATGGATGTAATTCCTTAGAAAGCTCTATTATTTCTACGAGATTTTCGTCTACCGATCTCGCGCTAATTACAAAACCCTCCTTTTCAAACCTATCTGCATATCTATTACTAAACTCGAATCTGTGCCTGTGTCTTTCTGATGTTATTCCTTTTGATCTATCTATAAAATCGTTGTATTTATTATAAAGCTCATATGCGTGTGTTCCCTTTTTAACAATTGCACGCCACGATCCAAGCCTCATTGTGCCGCCATAAGCGCGTTTTTCCATGAATAATTTTTGCATAGGCATTAGGTGAATTACGTTTTCTTTTCCATCCGTGTTATTTTCCTCTGTATCTGCATCTTTAATTCCCAAGACGTCTCTGGCGTAGGATATTGAAGCAAGCTGCATTCCATAACAGAGCCCAAGATAGGGGATCTTTCTGTCTCTGGCATACCCTGCTGCTCTAATCATACCCTCAGCTCCTCTCTCTCCCCAACCGATCGGAACTATTATTCCGTCCGGATTTCCTATCAACTCGTCAAGCTTTCCTTCGGTCTCTGCTTTTTGTGCGTTTACCCACCTTGTTTTAATCTTAATACCCAATCGGTACGAGGCGTGATCTATTGCATCAAAAAGCGCTGCGTATGAGTCGCGCAATTCATAGTCTCCTGTCCCAAAATATTTACCTACTATCGCTACTTCAAAAGATTTCTTCTGAGACTTTGCGTGCTTTATGCTTTTTACAAACTTTTCCCATTCCAAAAGCTTTGGCGCTTTAAAGGATAAGCCTAGTTTTTCTAAGATTTTTCTAGGAAGTTCTTGTTCATTTAAAACGAGAGGAACTTGATAGACCGACTCAGAATCAGGGCTTGATATCACGTTTTCCGGCGAAACGTTGCAAAAAAGCGCCAACCTGTCTCTCCTTCTTTCATCTAAGAACTTTTCAGAACGAGTAATTATAAAATCAGGTTGAATACCTAATGAGTTCAATGTGCGCACAGATAATTGAGTAGGTTTTGTCTTCGGCTCTCCTAAGTGTGGGGGCGTGGGCACATAGCTTACATGTACGTGAATTACATCGCCAGGGTTCTTAAGTGTTAGAATTCTTGATGCTTCGTAATAAAATACGTTCTGATATTCCCCTGCTGTTCCGCCTAATTCGATAACTACAATATCTGCAGCCTTTTTTGTGGCTAGACTTTTAATTCTTCTTATAATCTCGTCAGTTATGTGCGGTATTGCTTCGACGTCTTCGCCGTTGTACTCAAATCTTCTTTCTTTTTCAATAACTGTTGAGTAAATCTTTCCCATAGTAACGAAGTTATCTATTCCCATGTCTTCGTTGAGAAATTTTTCATAAGTCCCAATGTCCATGTCTGCCTCTGTTCCATCCTCACAGAGAAAAGTATCTCCGTGTTCTATCGGATTAATTGTGCCTGCGTCTAAGTTGAGGTAGTTTTCAAATTTTATTGGTGACACCTTGTACCCTGAGGACTTTAAAAGAAGTGAAATTGAAGCTGCCGTGATGCCTTTGCCGATGCCTGAAATGACGCCTCCGGAGACAAAAATGTACTTCGTCCTGAGCGAAGTCGAAGGATTTCTTCCTTTTTTTATATTACTATCGGGCACGATTAATAATATCAAATTGCCCGGTAAACGTCAACAGTTGGGAAAATGTGAGCGGCGAACCGGATTCGAACCGGCGACCTTCTCCTTGGGAAGGAGACGTTCTACCACTGAACTACCACCGCTTAGTTGGGATTATAACACTAATAAGTTTCTATTCGAAGTCTTGCTTGGTTCAGATTCGTCAGCGCTTTTAGCTGACTCTTTATTTGAACGACATAAAGCTTATTTCCCGAAGTTAGTGTTATTGGGCCGGAGACGAGGTATGAGGAGGGACCGCCTGACATATACATTTCTGAATTCCAAACGGGATTATTATCGGTCACATTAAATAACCTCACATATACGAATTGATTTGCCGTAGGAACAGCTATTGAGACCTCGAACTTAACTGATTTAATATTTCCGTATTTCGAAGGGTCTATGTAAACTTGCGTTGTAAGAACATTTTCGTAGTCCGTTGATGCATTAGTGCCCGTTCCAAGGGTAATCAGAGACTCTTTCACTTGAGAAGTGACTGTTGTTGGTGTCGAAACCCTTTGCTCTGAAGATAAGCTAGCCTGTCTTATCTCTGAAATACAACTTGCAGGGCACAAGCCTTGATTTTCAGACCCTGGATTCGATTCATCAGAGGGTATTTTCTCTGTTTCCAGGCTTGAAACGATTGCCTTGGCTTTCAGGTTCTGGATAAACAGAATATCCAAAATCAATATATTGCCAAATAAAAAGAGAAAGAATAAAAGAATACCCGCCTTTAAAAGGCTTATTTCAAAAATCCTTATTCGATCTTGAATCATGGCTTAAATTAAGCTTAATCCAAGTTCTAGAAAATGTAAAGGTTATCTAGGTATACTCAGCACTGTACCAACTGGAATAATATCTGGGTTTGGAAGCTTATTAAAATCGGCTACCTCTACCCATTTATACCCATCTCCGTACGCTCTTACGCTAATATCCCACAAAGTATCCCCATCAACTGTCGTATAGGATGTACCAGCTATGAGCGCCTGCCCTTGTCCTAAGGGTATTATAACTTTTACGTTTTGCGGAATATTAAGTTTCTGTCCTGCTTCAATAAGATTGGGATCAGTTAAATTGTTTGCCTTTGCGATGTCAATCCAATTGTATCCGGATTTATAATGATTCTCCGCAATCATCCAAAGATTATCTCCGTCCTTTACGATATATTCCTTAGGTGCGTTATCAACTTGCTCGTCCTGAGCGTCTCTGTCACCCGTAAGAATATCTCTTATAGACACATTCTGGAGACCGTTTTTGTCACGAAGAAAAAATAAAGCCAGAAAGCCTATTATGAGCACGACAGCGATTCCCAACGCCAGGCTTACATAAGATTGGTTTAATCCCAGTTTTGTTAATATATCCTGATTTATAGGGGTTTTACTATTTTTGCTTTCTTTCCTTTTTGATGTTCTTGCCATTTTTCTCCTTTCCCAGGCAGAGATAATGGGCAGTGGGCGGGGTGGACGGGACTTACTTCGACGATGCTCGGTATAAACTTCTCGTCCCTACCCCCTGATACTATTTTTCTTTGTACGCACTGAGCGAACAAAGCGAGTCGAATGTGCGGGGCGGACGGGACTCGAACCCGCGACCTCTTCCGTGACAGGGAAGCGCTCTAACCAAACTGAGCTACCACCCCAAATAATTTGGTACCTCATACTAACAAATAATTGCCAAAGCGTCAATGTTTTTGCTATTATGAAGCGAAGTGGATAACCACGAAATCGCGAAGCTATTGCGAAACGTTGCCGCAGCCTACAGGATTAAAGACGAAAGAAAATTCTACTTCCAGTTAATAGCCTACGAAAATGCCGCAGATACGATAGAGTCTCTTCCCGAACAACTCAAAAACCTCTACGAAGAAGGTAGGCTCGAAAACGTACCCAATATAGGCAAGACAATAAAAGGCAGGCTTGAGGAGCTATTCAAGAAAGGTAAGGTTTCATACTTTGAATCAGTTTTGAAGGATATTCCCCCTGCTGTCTTTGAAATTATGGAGATTCCAAGCATAGGACCTAAGAAAGCATATAGACTTGCTCTTGAATTTGGTCTTGGGCCTAAAAGTCCAGCCTTAGAGCTTGAAAAGATAGCAAAGAAAGGCGAAATTGCAAAGCTTGCAGGCTTTGGGGAAAAGTCGGAAAAAAATATCTTAAGGGCAATTGAAGAATTTAAGCAAGGCATCGGTAAAACTACAAGAATGGTACTCCCAATCGCTTTCGAGGCCGGAATGAGAGTAATTGATTACCTTTATTTGAATAAGAATGTTAAACAAGCAGAGCTTTTGGGTAGTCTTCGCAGAATGTCACCCACCGTAGGGGACGTGGATATTGCCGTAGCATCCGACCATCCCAAAGAAGTAATTGAACATTTTGTGAATATGCCATACCTGGAAAGGGTGATCGAGAAAGGTCCTTCAACCGCATCCGTTCTCGCATTAGGCGGAAAACAAGTAGACCTAATGATTCAACCCCATAAGTCATTCGGATCTCTTCTCCAGCATTTTACAGGAAGCAAGGCACATAACGTACGCCTACGAGAATACGCATTGACGCGCGGCATGTCTCTTTCCGAACGAGGAATCAAGGTTAAAAACAAAGACAAAGAAATCCTTTTATGCTACGCAACCGAAGAAGATTTTTACCACGCGATAGGCCTGGACTGGGTTCCTCCAGAAATACGCGAAGATACCGGCGAAGTTGAAAGAGCGATAAAACATACTCTACCCAGGCTTGTTGATCTTCCGGATATTAAAGGAGATTTTCATATTCACTCAAGCTTTCCAATAGAACCGAGTCATGATTTAGGAAGAAGCAGCGCAGAGGAAATGATAACTAAAGCAGCAAGTCTAAACTATGAGTACATAGGCTTTTCAGAGCATAACCCGAGTATCTCCAAACACACCGCTGGGCAAATCTATGATTTGGTTGCCAGGAGGAATGAAGAGCTTGACAGGGTAAAATCGCTCTACAGGGTGAACGTAATAAAGATGCTCGAGGTAGATATCCTACCTACCGGAAAACTCGCCGTGGATGATAGGACCCTTCAGACTCTTGACGCTGCTATTGTCTCTGTTCATTCTGTTTTTAACATGCCGCCTACACAAATGACAGACAGAATCATTTCAGGACTATCTTACAAAAAAGCGCGCATTTTAGCCCACCCTACAGGAAGACTCTATAACAAGCGGGGAGGGTATGATTTGGATTGGGACAGACTCTTTGATTTTTGCAAAAATAATAATAAAATTTTGGAAATTAACAGCTGGCCACAAAGACTTGATCTCCCCGATTCGCTAGTAAGAAGGGCTGTAAATGCCGGAGTAAAACTTGTCATAAATACCGACAGTCATGCCTCGGACCAAATGGAGCTTATGAAATACGGGGTAGCTATTGCTAGGCGCGGTTGGGCCCAGAAAGATGATATAATTAATACGCTAAGCTATAATAGCTTAATCAAAATTCTTAGGAGTTAGGTGGTGATGTAAATGAATCTAACAATAATACTAGCAGTCATAGGAGGAGCAGTGGCTCTTTTCGTACTCTATCTATACAACAGCCTTATTATTACGAGGTTTAGGGTAAGAGAAGCGTTGTCCCAGATAGATGTCCAACTAAAAAGACGAACAAGTCTGATACCAAACTTGATCGAGACCGTTAAGGGGTACGCAAAGCATGAGAAAGGTCTTTTTGAAAAAGTTACTGAACTTAGGTCTCAGCTTATGAAAGCTCAAGGACCAGAAGAAAAGGCTCAGGCAAATAACATGCTTACGGGTGCCCTTAAGTCTCTATTTGCGGTAGCTGAAAATTATCCTACCCTTAGGGCGAGCGAGAATTTCAAAGAACTTCAGGAGGAACTTTCCGATACGGAAAATAAAATTGCTTATTCTAGACAATTTTATAACAGTAATGTTTTGAATTACAATACAAAACTTGAAATATTTCCAAATGTAATTTTTGCAAGGCTTCTTAATTTTAAGCCCGCAGAATTCTTCGCCGCCTCGGACGAAGAAAAAAAAGATATAAAGGTAAACTTCTAGCATGGACATTTATTCTGCTATTTCTTCCAATAGGTGGAAGACATGGTCAATCATGGTTCTTTTTGTTGTGTTTATCACAACCGTTGTTTACGTGATGAGCCGCGCTTGGGGCTTGGATAGTCTTTCTTTAGTTGGAATTTCTTTTATTTTAGCGGGACTTATGAGTATTGGGAGCTTCTTTTACTCCGATAAATTGGTGCTTGCTACTTCCGGAGCAAAAGCTGTTGAGAAAAAAGACTTTCCAAGGTTTTATAGAATAGTTGAAAATCTTTCGATTGGCTCAGGTCTTCCTTTACCAAGAATTTATGTCATTGATGACCCTTCCCCGAACGCTTTTGCAACAGGACGCGATCCAAAGCATTCCGTAATTTGTGCGACAACCGGACTCCTTAATATACTTACAGATGCCGAGCTGGAAGGAGTAATCGCGCATGAACTTTCCCACATTAAAAACTACGACATAAGGCTTATGGGCGTTGTGGCAATTTTAGTCGGTTTTATCGCTATTCTCTCAGATCTTTTTATCAGGATAAATTTTTTTAAGAATTCCGATGACAATAAGGGTAATGCCGTATTCTTAGTAATTGCTCTTATTCTCGCTATTCTTTCTCCTATTGCTGCAACTCTAATTCAACTATCCGTATCTCGTAAAAGAGAGTATTTAGCAGACGCATCAGGCGTTCTTCTAACGCGTTATCCTGACGGTCTGGCCTCTGCTCTTGAAAAACTAGCTCATGATAAAACAGCACCGCGTGTTGCCAGCAATGCTACCGCACACTTATTTATAGAAAACCCTTTTGATAATAAAAGGGTTAAAAACTTATTCACAGGCCTTTTCAACACTCACCCTCCAATCGAAGACAGAATTAAAATTCTCCGCTCAATGTAGAATGAAGAATTTTTTGTTAATTTTTTTAGGAAAACTTATTCTAAAACTCAGCAGACTATTTAATTTAGGTTCTGGATCTACTTGGCCGGGACACATAGCCATATCTATAAACCCAAACTTTACAACCGATGTTCTTAGGAAAAGCAAATCTAAGATCATAATTATTGCAGGCACTAATGGAAAGACAACAACGTCTTTACTTATTCAGACGATATTGGAAGGAGCAGGTTACAAAACATTACACAACAAATCAGGCGCAAATTTGGAAAACGGAATTGCGTCTACACTTCTTGAGGGAATAAGCCTGGGTGGTAGACTCCCTTTCGACTTCCTCCTATTCGAGAGTGATGAAAACACGCTTCCAAATCTACTCGAACAGATTAATCCCGATTATCTAGTTCTTCTAAACCTTTTCCGAGACCAACTGGATAGATATGGAGAGCTTGATTCCATAGCGAAGAAGTGGAAAAAGGGCATTTATGGTCTCCTTGAAAAGTCTACGCTAATCCTAAACGCAGACGATCCTCAGATTTCTTTTTTTTCAGAAGATACCAGGGCCAAAACTTACTTCTTTGGAATAAAATCTCCGCTCTCTGGCTCAAGCATTGCTCACGGCGCAGACTCGATTTTTTGTCCAAAATGCAGTAGCAAGCTTACATTTTCTCAAGTCTTCTATTCCCACCTGGGAATATGGAGCTGTACCGGCTGCGGACTAAAGAGAAAAACGCCTCAGCTAAGCGCGTCTTCGCATTATCCCCTTGAAGGACTACATAACAAGTATAATGTAAATGCAGCCTCCCTGTTGGCAAAAGTTCTTAGGATACCACAGTCGTCCTTAAATAAATCCCTTACACGCTTTGAGCCTGCGTTTGGCAGACAAGAAAAACTAATCGTGGATAATAAAAGTGTTCAAATTTATCTCTCTAAAAACCCAACAAGTCTTAACGAAACATTGAGTATATTAAATACCCATAAAGCTACCGATGTTCTCATAATTCTTAACGATAGAGTACCAGACGGGCTTGATGTGTCTTGGATATGGGACGTGAACTTTGAAAACCATCTTTCAAAAAATACTGTCATCTCTGTTTCCGGAGACCGGCTTTGGGACATGAGCCTTAGACTTAAATATGCTGGTTTTAAAAAAATTATTTCTTTTCCAAATCTTGACGATGCTATTAAGAACTCTCTAGAAAATACTCGCCCAGGAAACACTCTTTTCATCTTACCTAACTATTCAGCAATGCTTGAAACAAGAAAGATTCTAACAGGCAAAAAAATCTTATGAAACACAAAATTACAATAGGATGGCTTTATCCTGAATTCATGAATATCTACGGAGATCGCGGGAACATTCTCGTGCTTCAGAAAAGATGCACGTGGCGCGGCTTAAAAGCCGAAGTTAAGCTTCTCGAGCTGGGGTTTTCAGAAAAGGAGTTATATAATTGTGACATTTTAATGATGGGCGGCGCTCAAGATCTTCAGCAAAAAATAGTATCAGATGATCTTTTACCAAAACGGAAAGCCCTTAGCTCCATCATCGAAGCCGGTGTTCCCGGACTTTATGTTTGTGGTGCTTACCAGTTTTTAGGTAATTACTATAAAGATGCCGATGGGAAAATTATTGAAGGACTAAAAATATTTGATTTGCATACCGTGAACCCCGGCGAGAAAAGCAAACGCTTAATAGGCAACCTGACGACCCGAATAAGTATGTCAATTGATTCACCGCTCACAACTCTTGTGGGTTTTGAGAATCATGGAGGCAGAACATATCTGGGAAAAAAAGTTAAATCCTTAGCTAAAGTTCTCAACGGTCACGGAAACAATGGCGAGGATCTTACAGAGGGTGCGTTTTACAAGAACAGTATTGGCACATACATGCACGGTCCTATTCTTCCTAAAAATCCACATCTTGCGGATTATCTTATTAAGTGTGCCCTGCAAATGAAAGATAGATCGGCTATTCTACCGTTACTTGATGATACGGTGGAATTAAATGCCCATAAGGCAATTGCCAAAAGAATGGGAATTGAAATATAATTGGCTAATGAAAATAAACGTAAAAAACGTAGCGAGACTTGCCAATCTTCCAGTATCTATTGATGAGGAAAAGAAATTTGAAAAACAGCTAGAAGAAACCTTAACATATATTGAAAACCTTAATGAAGTAGATACAACTGAAGTTAAGCCCGCAGATAACGTTACAGGCCTCACCAATATTACCCGGGAAGACATAGTAGAACCCTCACTTTCTCAAGAAGAAGCTCTTAGGAATACTAAATCAACGCACAGAGGTTTTTTTAAAGTAAAAGGAATTTTGGATGCTAAATAGACTATCTGTAAAGCAAGTAAAAAACGGTCTAAAAGAAAAAAGGTTCTCCTCTCTTGAGGTCACAAAAGCGTGCTTAGACGCAATAAGAAAGACCGACGAGAAACTCCATTCGTTCGTAACAGTTAGCGAGGAGGAAGCGCTAAGGGATGCTAAAAACGCTGACGAAAAGATCTCAAAGGGCGAAGATGCACCGCTACAGGGAATTCCCCTGGCAATAAAAGACAACTTCCTCACGAAAGGCATCAGAACCACAGCATCAAGTAAGATTTTAGATGAATTTATGCCCACATACGATGCTACAGTGGTTCTCAAATTAAAAGATGCGGGAATGGTAATACTTGGAAAAACCAACATGGACGCATGGGCACATGGATCTTCGACTGAAACTTCGGATTACGGTGCAACCAGAAATCCATGGGATATATCCAAGCTTCCAGGGGGATCTTCTGGCGGTTCTGCTGCGGCAGTAGCTGCGCATCAGACAATTGCTGCAATAGGATCTGAAACTGCAGGATCCATCAGGCAACCGGCTTCGTGGTGCGGTGTAGTGGGACTTAAGCCAACATACGGCAGAGTTTCACGATATGGCATAGTGGCAATGGGATCGTCCCTGGATTCAGCCGGTCCCATAACTAAAACCGTTGAAGATTCTGCTCTTATTCTAAGTGTTTTAGCTGGAAAGGATCCAAAAGATGCTACTACTTCCCCACTAAAGCTTAAGTTGAAAATCGAGTCAGACATTAAGGGCTTAAGGATTGGGGTCTCACCACAATATTTTATTAACGGCATCGATCCAGAAGTTGAGTCCGGTGTCAAAAACGCAGTTAAGACGTTCAAAGAGTTGGGTGCCGAAATCAAAGAGCTAGAACTTTTTGATCCAAATTATGCAATTGACGTATATACGATTATTCAGAGATCTGAAGTTTCTTCAAATCTTGCCAGATACGATGGGATACGATTCGGAAAAGATAGGAGCTATTTCGGAGAGGAAGCAAAAAGGAGAATAATGCTAGGAACTTATGCGTTATCTTCCGGTTACTACGACCAATATTACAACAAAGCTCAGAAGGTGAGAGCGATAATTATTGAGGATTTCCGTAAAGCTTTTGAAAAAGTTGATGTGATAATTGCGCCCACAAGCCCTTCACTTCCCCTACCAGTAGGATCTACTAAAGATTCTTCAATGTTTGGTGAGCTTGCTGATGTTTTAGTAGAACCATCATCAATTGCAGGACTTTCAGGAATAAATATCCCGGTAGGTTTTTCAAGCTCTGGTCTTCCTATAGGCGCACAGATAATCGGACCGCAATTTCAGGAAAACGCTATTTTAGGATTTGCCAAATCATTTGAGGAAAACACGCAAAATGCAGCGTGGAGAAAGAATGAGCCCTCCTTCACTGAAGTTTCAAAGGGTAAACCAAATTTATGAAATACGAAGCAGTAATAGGTCTTGAAGTCCATGTCGAACTTAAAACAAAATCGAAGATGTTTTGTAGCTGTACTGCTGACTACTTCGGAAAAGAACCCAATACCCACACATGCCCTGTCTGTCTTGGGCTTCCGGGAGCACTTCCAGTACCAAACAGAACAGCCATAGAGTGGTGCATAATGATCGGTCTTGCGCTAAATTGCGAGATACCTCTTTATTCAAAATTTGATCGAAAAAATTACTTCTACCCTGATCTCGCAAAGGGCTATCAGATATCTCAGTACGATGAACCTTTTTGTAAAAAAGGTTCTATCGAGCTTTCAAACGGAAAGAAAATTGGATTAACAAGAGTCCACATGGAAGAAGATACGGGAAAATTGTTACACGAAACAATAGGCGATGAGAAAGTTACGCTAATAGATTTTAACAGGTCAGGAGTTCCACTCGTGGAAATAGTGACTGAGCCGCACTTCAAAAGCTCTGAAGATGTAGTTGAATACCTAAAAAAGCTTCAACAGATAGTAAGGTATCTGGGGGTCTCGAACGCAGACATGGAAAGAGGAGACATGAGGCTTGAACCAAACATATCCCTACGACCCGTTGGATCTTCGGATTTACCTAAATATAAGGTGGAGATAAAAAATATCAATTCGTTTAAATTCGTCAGCAAAGCTATTGAATACGAATTAAATAGGCAGGAGGAAATATTGGAAAAAGGCGAGACACCGGCTCAGGAGACCAGAGGCTTTGTAGAGGCCTCCAATTCTACTGTATCCCAAAGAACTAAAGAGGAAGCATCAGACTATAGATACTTTCCGGATCCTGATATTCCTCCTTTTAGATGGACTGCAGATTATATTGAAGAGCTAAAAAAACAGATACCAGAACTTCCCCACGTAAAAGTGGCAAGGTTTAAAAAAGACTATTCCCTTAATGATTATGATTCGGAAATATTAACAAGAGACAACGCTTTATCTAGCTATTTTGAAAAATCAGTTGAAATTGGTAGCAAAAAAGGCATTCTACCTAAACAAATAGCAAATGCTCTAATAAATAAGGCTGTCGATCCAGAGAATGTATCCCCTGAGGAGTTAGTAGAACAAATCACAGTATCAAACCAAACGACAAGCCTTTCAGATGACGACTTAAATAGGATAATTAATAATGTACTAAAACAAAATAAAAAAGCAGTTGAGGACTACAAAAAAGGCAAAGAAAACGCTATAATGTTTTTAGTAGGACAGGTTATGCGCCAATTCCCCGAAAAAATTGACGCAGACAAAGTTAAGGCGAGTTTACTCGCGAAAATAAAATAATGGCTGAAGACTCAGGAGAGAACATCTCCAAACTAACAAAACTAAGGCAGAAATACCTACCTCTTAGGCAAAAAGCTCAAGAAAACCTGGAAACCTCAGGAATAAAATCAGGTACGAGATTTCGCAAAGCTAGGGGCAAATTTGCTAAAGAAATGTATAAGATGGACTACGATGCCGTAACAGGCCTCCCCGTAAGAAGACGATTCGAAGAAAGATTAGAAGAAGAACTTGCGCGCTCGGAAAGATTTGGAACTCCGCTTACTTTTTGCCTTGTAGACTTAAATGATTTAAAGAAAATAAACGAGATCAGCTATCCTGAAGGAGATAAAGCCCTGAGAACAGTTGCTCACGCTATAGAAGAAACAATCCGCGAAACGGATTTCGTAGCGAGATATGGCGGCGACGAATTTGCAATCCTCTTCACCGGTTCTTCCGAAGAAGTCTTATCACCTTGGTGGGGAAGATTTACCGAAATGATAAACGGCGATAGATATACAGTCACAGCGAGTGCGATGCATATCAACAGGGCTAACGTAGAGCAAACAAGAATAGATCTTACACAAACACTAAAAGAAACGAAAACAACAGGAGGAAGAATCACAAACCAATTAGTAAAACCTGCTGCATAAATGGCGGATTTTGTACATCTTCATAATCATAGTGAGTATTCGCTTCTAGACGGATTGTCAAAAATTGACGAGATGGTTTTGCGTGCAAAAGAACTGAAAATGAATTCAATCGCTATAACAGACCACGGCAATATGTACGGCGCGATAAAGTTTTATAAGAAATGCCGCGAAGAAGGAATAAAGCCTATTATAGGTTGCGAGATATACATGAGCAAAAGGACGAGAACAGATAAAGAGCCAGGGATTGATTCAGACTCAAATCATTTGATCTTACTCGCAAAAGATGAAATAGGATACAAAAACCTAATGAAAATTATTTCTATATCAAACCTCGAGGGCTACTACTACAAACCGCGAAGTGATATAGAGCTTCTCAAGCAAAATAGCGAAGGGTTAATATGCTTAAGCTCTTGTGTTAACGGATATATATCAGATCCCCTTCTCCAAAATCAAGAAGAGACGGCGATAAGAAGGGCAAAGGAATTAACCGGGGTTTTTGGACCCGGCCATTTTTATCTGGAACTTCAAAAACATCTAAATGTTAAAGACCAAGACAACGTAAACGAGAAACTAATTGATCTGTCCAAAAAACTCGGTATTCCCCTGGTAGCAACTAACGACAATCATTATGTAAACAAAACCGACGCAGAAGCACAGGAGGCTTTACTTTGTATCCAGACCCAGACAACGCTGGATACACCCAATAGAAGGCTATCTATGATAGACTCGCCAGATTTTTATATTAAGTCCCCTGAAGAGATGAAGGGTCTTTTTATACAGTATCCCGAAGCCATAGAAAACACGGTCAAAATTGCGGAGATGTGTAATGTCGAGATAAATCTAGGGAAATGGATAATGCCTAACTTTGAAGTACCAAAGGGGAAAACAACTTCTGCTTTTCTTAAAGACCTTGTAGACAAGGGCTTAAAAGTGCGCTACTTAAAGATAACACCCGAAATAAAGGAAAGAGCGGATCATGAACTTTCAGTAATACTGGGAAAAAAATACGAGACTTACTTTCTTATAGTCGCAGATTTTGTGAACTGGGCTAAAAGCCAAGGCATCTCTGTAGGACCGGGAAGGGGATCTGCCGCGGGATCGGTTGTTTCTTACTCACTGGGAATTACAGACATTGATCCCTTCTTCTTTAAATTACCTTTTGAAAGATTCCTTAACCCGGAAAGACCTTCTGCGCCCGATATAGATCTAGATTTCGCAGACACTAGGCGGGACGAGGTAATAGAATACGTTACAGAGAAATATGGCAGAGATAAAGTTGCGCAAATTATAACATTTGGAACAATGGAAGCACGAGGTTCAGTAAGAGACACTGGGAGAGTCATGGGGTATCCCTATTCCCTACCCGACAGAATTGCCAAACTAATTCCGCCTGGATGGCAAGGACACGCGATGACCATTGACAGTGCCCTAGAACAAAGCCCAGAGCTAAAAATATCTTATTCTACAGAACCTGACACAAAAAAAGTTTTGGATCTCGCAAGAAAGGTTGAGGGCGTAGTCCGACACGCTTCAACGCACGCCGCGGGAGTAGTAATTGCTGATAAGCCACTCACAGATTATACGCCTCTTCAAAGAGAATCAAACGGAGAAAAAATCGTTACTCAGTATGATATGTACACAATCGGAGCTGATTACGATGGCGTAGGACTTCTCAAAATGGACCTTTTAGGTCTTAGGAATTTAACCATCATCGAGGAAGCATTACGATTCGTTAAGGAAACCAGAAATTCCGAAATTGATTTATCAAAAGTACCTTTAGATGATAAAAAAACCTATGACCTTCTTTCAGAAGCAGAGACAACTGGTATTTTTCAGCTCGAGTCTGCCGGAATGAGGAGATACATAAAAGATCTTAAACCGACTTCAATTTTTGATCTTATGGCAATGGTAGCTTTATATAGACCTGGCCCTATGGCAAATATTCCGGAGTTTATTGCGAGAAAAAGAAATCCTAAGCTTATAAAATACCCCGATCCAAGACTTGTAGATATACTATCTCAGTCTTATGGAATTATTACATTCCAGGACGACGTTCTTCTAACTACCATAGCGATCGCTGGATACTCCTGGCTTGATGCTGATAAGTTTCGAAAAGCGATAGGTAAAAAAATTCCTTCGGAAATGAAAAAACAAAAAGAGCAATTTCTAAAAGGCGCTGTAAGTAACGGCCTTTCTTCTGAAAAAGCCGAGAAAATTTATGATCTAATTGCTCCTTTTGCAGGATACGGATTTAATAAAGCGCATGCTGCATGCTACGCTACTATTGCTTACAGAACAGCTTACCTAAAAGCAAATTACTCAGTGGAGTTCATGACCGCCCTTCTTACTGCTGAATCGCGCGGAGCATCCGGCCCAATAAAGAATGAGAAGGTAGCTCAAGCTGTAGCCGAGTGCAGAAGGCTCGGGTTAAAAGTTCTACCACCGGATATAAATACCTCAGGAAGCGATTTCAGGATCGAGAGCAATAGCGAAATCAGGTTTGGGCTTTCTGCGATCAAAAACCTAGGCTTTGCTGCAATCAAAAACATAATAGATACAAAGGTAAAGGGTCTATTCATGGATTTTCCTGATTTTATTTCTCGCGCAGATCTGAGCGTAATTAACAAAAAAACTGTGGAAAGTCTTATAAAAGCCGGGGCGATGGATTCGTTTGGAAACAGAGCTAATCTTCTTATTAACTATCAAGATATTATGGATAAAGCTACCAAGGAAAAAAAGGATAAGAATGAAGGCCAGACAAGTCTTTTTGGAGAGCCGATTGAGACAGAAGCTGAAAGAGAAGCAAGGAGTGTAGAGGATTTCTCAGAAAATGAGAAGCTGGCTTTTGAAAAAGAATTTTTAGGAATATATCTTACATCTCATCCACAGATGGATAACCTTGTAGCACTCAAAACGGTTATCACCCACGAACTAGATATTTTGGCTGATGAGGCTGAAGGACAAAGAGTAGTAGTTGGTGGAATTATTGAAAACTACAGAAAAATCTTTACAAAAAAAACAGGCAGCGAGATGGCTTTTATAACGATCGGGGACGAAAAAGGGTTAATGGTTGAAAGCATTGTTTTTCCTAAAATTTACGAAAAATATAAGTCACTCCTTTTAAAAGACCAGGTTGTAGTAATAGAAGGACGCATAGATACCAAAAACGAGAGACCTATTGTTATAGCTGAAAAGATATCTCCGATATAATTTTCTTCTTGACTTAAGGCTAATTTGTCCTTAAAATAAATATACAATGCCGTCATTCGCGTCAGAGGTTATTTTTTTTGTAGGATCATTCCCCGTAACCAATACATTCATTAATACAATTTTCGTAGACCTAGTTCTTGTATCTTTGATCGTTCTCATTCATAAAAAGAAAATCAGTTTAATTCCAGGCAGACTCCAAAACGTTGCCGAATTAATAATTGGCGGTTTTTATAACTTAACCGAGTCTATAGCAGGAGACCGGACGTCAAAAATTTTTCCCTTCTTCATGACTTTTTTTTTATTCATAGTAATCGCTAATTGGAGCGGATTAATACCCGGGTTTACTACAGTTGGGATAGTTCAAGACGAAAACCACCTAATTCCCATTATTAGAAGTACTACTACAGACCTCAACACAACACTTGCCCTAGCACTCATATCCGTAGCAGCTACCCACATCATGAGCATAAGAGCATTAGGGTTAAAAGCATACATTGGCCGGTTTATTTCACTGAGCCCCATCCTTCTATTCGTAGGGGCACTTGAGATAATTTCGGAGATTACAAAAGTTATATCGCTCTCCTTTCGACTTTTTGGTAATATTTACGCTGGCGAGGTAGTGCTGGAAACGGTTTCAAATATATTTGCCTTTATTTTCCCCTTGCCTTTCTTACTTTTGGAAGTTATTGTGGGCGCAGTGCAAGGCCTTGTTTTTGCTATGCTCACAATGGCTTTCATGGTAATATTAACAACGCCTCATCACGAAGAGGCTAAGGAGGTGAGCTTATAACATGAATATTAGCGTTTCAGGAGGTTTGATCATTGCGATTGGAGGATTAGGACCCGCGCTTGCAGTCGGATTTATAGGAGCGAAGGCAATGGAAGCTTTGGGGAGAAATCCAGAAGCATCCGGAAGAATTCTACCAGCAATGCTTTTAGCTATGGCATTTGCCGAAGCTATTGCTATCTATTCCTTGATTCTCGCATTTATAGGATAAGATGGAAATTCTTAAAGATTTCGGTGTAAATCCGATTCTGTTAATTGCACAAATTGTTAATTTCTTAATAATTTTTTACCTCTTAAAAAGGTTTGCGTATAAACCTATTCTTGAGATACTTAGGAAGCGCGAGTTTGATATTAAAAAGGGGATTAAGGATTCCGAAGAAGGCCAGAAAATCCTGGCTGATGCACAAGATCAAGAGCAGAAGATGTTAAAAAGTGCTCAGGCTCAAGCTGATAAAATAGTCGGTGAAGCTAGGATTCAGGCAGAGGAAATGGCTTCCGAAATAGAACTGAAGGCCAAAACTCAATCAGAAAGGCTTATCACAGGGGCTCGTCTTACCATCCAGCAGGAAACAGAAGACGCTGAGAATAAACTTATGGCAAGGGTTTCGGGGATTGCGCTTAAGATTTTAGAAAATTCCCTATCGCATCTCTTAGATAAAAACCAACAAAAGACTCTTATCAAAAAGGCGGCTGATCAGATAAGATTAGAACATAATGAATAAGAAAACGGTTAACACACTCGCCCTATACAGTTTTAAAAAAAATAACCTAGACTTAGCAAAATTCAAAAGAATTAGTAGGGTTTTGAAAAAGAGCGACTTAAGAACATACCTGAAGGCTTTAAAGAGGCTTATCGACAAACAGACTGTATATATTTCCATCCCTGAAAATAACGAGATTAAAGCATTTGTTCAAAAAACCTTCTCAGTTATTTACCCAGAGAAAAAAATAGAAATAACGATAGATTCTACTCTCCTCGCGGGTGTAAAGATAAGAAATTACGATAATATTTACGAGCTAAGTCTTAAAGACCTGCTTGAGAATAACTTGAGGAAAATAGCAGATTATGATAAATAGCGAAGACATATTACAACAGCTTGAAAAGAAGCTTAGCTCTCTTAGCTCCGATCCTAAAGTTCAAAATATCGGTGTAGTAGAGAGAAATACAGACGGGGTCATAAGGGCATCGGGCCTTTCCCGGGCAACAATGGGAGAGAGGGTGGAATTTGACGGAAATACTTCGGGAGTAATATTGGATCTAGACGAAGACTCGGTATCAATTATTCTTCTGGGAGGCGGAGACGAAATAAAAGAGGGAGACTTAGTCAAAAGAACGGGAGAAATGTTATCTATTAGCGTATCTGAGGACCTTTTAGGACGTGTCATAGGCCCACTTGGTGATCCTCAGGATGGTCGGACAAGGATTAAAAAGGGAAAACAAATGCCACTTGAAAAAATAGCTGCAGGCGTTGTTGAGAGAGAGCCTGTTAATACACCCATCAAGACAGGTATCAAAGCAATTGACGCTATGTTTCCCATCGGGCGCGGCCAAAGAGAGCTTATCATCGGAGACCGAGGGCTTGGTAAAACTGCTATCGCGATTGACACGATAATAAATCAGAAATCTTACAACAAAAACAAGGGCAAATCGACTGGACTTAGACCAGTTGTTTGTATATATGTTGCGATTGGCCAGAAAAGAAGCAATATTACTCGGATCATCGGAAAACTCGAGGAGAATGAAGCTATGGAATATACGATAGTTGTTTCGGCCTCTGCATCGGATCCGGCAGCTTTACAATATCTGGCTCCCTATTCCGGAGCTGCAATAGCTGAATACTTTCTTGAAAAAGGCCAGGATGTTCTCGTGGTCTACGATGATCTGACTAAACATGCATGGGCTTATAGACAGATTTCGTTGGTCTTAAAGCGTCCTGCGGGTAGGGAGGCCTATCCCGGAGACGTTTTCTATCTTCATTCAAGACTTCTCGAACGGGCTGTAAAACTAAACGCAAAAAATGGAGGCGGATCAATCACTGCCCTTCCTGTAATTGAGACTCAGGCAAATGATATTTCAGCCTACATCCCAACAAATGTTATATCTATTACAGACGGCCAAATCTATTTACAATCAGATCTATTTAATGGCGGGGTTAGGCCTGCAATTAACATAGGTACTTCGGTATCAAGAGTTGGCGGATCGGCACAAACTTCGGCAATGAAGTCTGTTTCTGGAAAAATGAAGCTCGAGTTGGCACAATTCGCTGAGCTTGCTGCTTTTTCACAGTTTGGCTCAGATCTCGATCCCGCAACTGCCTCTGCTTTAGAGAGGGGAAAAAGAACACAGGAAATTCTCAAGCAAGGGCAATACCAGCCCTTACCCGAACCCCTTGAAATCCTAAGCATATGGGCAGTAACAAATGGACACTTAGATGACATTCCTGTTGATCGGATTGGTAAGTTTGAGAAGGAATATCATCAGTACATTACCAGAAACTATTCAAAACTTATCTCTATCCTATCAGCGGGAGAAAAACCTTCAGAGACAGTATTAAAGGAAATGGAAAAATCTGTGACTGGATTTAAGAAAGTTTTTAAATAAATGGCTAACTTACTATCATTGAAAAGAAGAATTAAAACTGCGCAAAACGTCTCTAAGACAACGAAAGCGATGCAAATGATCGCAGCTTCAAAACTTAAAAGAGCCCAAAATGCCGCTCTTTCTGCTAGACCTTACGTAGACAAGCTTAGCTCTCTTTCTAAAAACATTTCCGAGAAAGTAGATCTTGAAGATAGAATTGATTACATGAAACCTAAGGCCACTGGTTCTAAAAAACTCATGCTAATAATTGCCCCTGACAAAGGACTTTGCGGAGGACTTGTAACCAATCTTTCACGCGAACTGTTGAATTTTTACAAAGACAATAAGAATTCTAACTTTATAACTGTGGGCAAAAAGGCAAATGGAGCCGTAGGACTCATAGGGGGAGAAATTGAAGCTGCGTTTGACTTCGGAACCACTCTACCTTCGTATGATAAGGTTTATCCGGTAATGAGCATTATTGACGATCTCTACCTTAGCGGTAAAACATCGGAAGTTTATATAATTAATAGCAATTTCAAAAGCGTTTTTACACAAGAACCGGGGATCAAAAAACTACTGCCGGTTAGGTTTGAAGTGACAAAAAAAAAGTCCTTTATAACCACATTTGAACCTAACGCCCAAGAACTCCTACCGGGGCTTATAAGGCACTATCTCGAAATGACTATTTTTCAAAGCTTTCTTGAAGGCTATCTCTCAGAGCAGGCAGCACGAATGCTAGCAATGCAAAATGCCACAAATAATGCCAGGGATATAATTGAAGAACTTAAGCTTGTGTACAATAAGTCACGGCAGGAGAAAATCACCAACGAAATTTTAGATATTGCAGGAGGAGTCTTTACACATGCCTAAAAATAGCGCTAATGGAATTATAGTAAGGGTAGCCGGACCTGTGGTTGATGCTAGGTTTGAGGGAGATGTCCCAACCGTAAATGAAGCTCTTGTAGTTGATTTACCTGGAAAAACTGAACTTGTTTTAGAAGTAGCCTTTATAATGGGAGACGGAGAAGTAAAAACTCTTGCTCTTGGTCCCACAGACGGATTATCTAGAGGCATGTCTGTTAGGAGAACCAACTCTTCTATTAAAGTTCCTGTAGGAATGCCAACCCTGGGCAGAATCTTTAATGTTTTGGGACAGCCAATTGACGGCGCTGGTAAATTAGTTGAAAAGGGTAAGGATAAATTGTCCCTTGAGCCAATTCACAAAATGGCTCCTCCCCTAACAGAACAGGAAACAAAACCTCAAATACTTGAGACAGGCATTAAGGTTATCGATCTTATTGCTCCTTTTACAAAAGGCGGAAAAATCGCAGCGTTTGGGGGAGCAGGTGTAGGGAAAACCGTTATTATTCAGGAGTTAATCAGAAGTATAGCAACTGAACACAAGGGTCACTCTGTTTTTGCGGGAGTCGGTGAAAGATCCCGTGAAGGCAACGATCTTTGGCTTGAAATGACCAAAAACAAAACCATGGAGAAAACGATCATGGTATTTGGACAAATGAACGAACCTCCTGCGAATAGGCTACGCGTCGCACTAACTGCACTAACTATGGCTGAGTATTTCCGCGACCAAAGAAAGGAAGATGTACTTCTCTTTATTGACAACGTATTTAGGTTTGCACAGGCAGGTTCTGAGGTGTCTGCCTTACTCGGCCGTATGCCATCAGCTGTGGGTTACCAACCAACTCTAGCATCGGAGATGGGAGATCTGCAGGAAAGAATAACTTCAACCAAGCTGGGCTCAATTACGTCAGTCCAGGCAGTATACGTACCGGCAGATGACTATACTGATCCTGCGCCTGTTACGATATTTGCGCACTTGGACGCTACAATTTCTCTAGAGCGCTCTATTGCTGACCAGGGAATTTATCCTGCAGTAGATCCCCTATCATCAAGTTCACGAATACTGGATCCGGACATTGTCGGGAATGATCATTATGAAGTCACACGAAATGTGCAGAAAGTTCTGCAGAGATATAAAGATCTTCAGGATATTATCGCGATCCTGGGAATTGACGAATTATCAGAAGAGGACAAAATGACCGTAGCGAGAGCTAGAAAAATACAACGATTTTTATCCCAACCCATGTTCGTAGCAGAAATTTTTACAGGTCAGGCAGGTAAATACGTAAACGTTAAGGATACCGTAACAGGCTTTAAGGAAATACTTGAAGGAAAGCATGATAAATTACCGGAGCAGGCCTTCTATATGGTGGGAACAATTGACGAAGTTGTAAGAAAAGCAAAAACGCTATGAAACTCGTTGTAGAAATAATAACGCCGCAAAACGAAGTCTTTAAGGGAGAGGCAGACGAAGTGATCGTACCAACCGTTACCGGAGAACTTGGGATTCTTCCCAACCATGCCTCACTTCTTACGCAGGTTTTGCCGGGAGAATTAATAATAAAGACAGGAGGCAAATCCCAATCTTTTGCCATAATGGGAGGGTATCTTGAAGTAAGCAATAACCAGGTTAATGTATTAGGTGACTATGCAGTCAGAGCAGAAAGCATAGAAATTGCCAAAGCCCAGGCTGCGAAAGAAAAGGCTGAGAAACTTATGAAGGAAAAAACAGGCCGAGAAGATTTTGCGACAATTGAAGCAGGGCTTAGAAGATCTCTACTTGAACTAAAAGTCGCCCGCAAACACCGCCCAAAAATTTTTTAATTGCGGTCATTTACGTCAATCGTAGTTTTGAAAAGATAGTTGAATATTCGATTTTTGTATGATATATTCCTCGATATGACACTATACGGACAGAAAGAACAATTCTTTGGACTCAAAAAGGGAGAACCATTTCGAGCGGGAAAAACTGTTACACTACGGGCTTATACTCACGCTACTCAACTTGATGTCCTAACATTCAGAGATACATTAACAGAAACTGGACCCGCCGAGGTAAGAGTGGATCACGAAATAGACGACGGAGAAGTTGTTTTAGTAACAAATGAAACATTAAGAGGTGAAGCTTTAAAACAAGCCAAATTCCCAACGCTAAGAACTCTTACGGGCTCGCGTATCGTTTACTCCTGGCAGGATGACTCCTCTGAGTTTGCTCTTTAATCCTCAATTTTATAAAATAGCTAAGTGAAAGTTCTACTCATAAGACATACTGATCAAAAGGGACCAGTCGATGATCAGGGCAGAAGACTAGTTTCTCTTCCCGATTCTCCCCTATCTAAACTTGGAGAAAAACAGGCTCACGCGCTAGCAAAAGAACTAGTAAAGAATAGCATAGTGCCAGACGCGTTATACGTAAGTCCCTATTTAAGAACTACTCAAACAGCAAGGATTTTGCAAGAAGACCTAGGCATAGCAGATTTAGAAACAGTAAGAGATTTGAGGGAAGTTGATCCAAATGAAAGTGATGGACATACTCTGGACGAGTTGAATTCTGTTGGGAGTGATGTCTACGCTCATCCATTTGGGCCTACCCAAGAAACTTTAGAGCATTTAATTGACAGAGAAAGGGTAGCTTTTGAGCATATACAATCCGTGGCAAAAAGAAATGGTTTCGGAGCTATCGCAATCGTTTCGCATGGAGATCCTCTATGCGCTCTCTATTGGGTATTAAGAAATGATGGGATTCCGAATTCTTACGCACAAATGCAGAAAGACTATTACCCTAAAAAGGGTGAAGCGCTTGAATTTATTTACGAAAATGGAGCTATAAAGGGCGAAGCAAAACGTATTGCAACCGAATAATCTGCCACAAGGATTGAAACACTTAGGCAGTTCACCCGTCTCACAGTCTTCTCGTATATGATAATTTGCCCTTTTGGGCAGAGTTTTATAAAATACCAGTAGTTCGCCTAAGTAACCCTGCCCGCTATGCTAGCGCAAGCGTTGCTGGCGGGTCAGTGGCAGTTTGCCGACATAGCTCAGGGGCAGAGCAAGTGTTTCGTAAACACTAGGTCGCAGGTTCGATTCCTGCTGTCGGCTCATGAAGAAAAGAGGATCAAGGCTTAATAAAAACATCGAAAGAAAGTCCAAGAGAAATATTATTTTAAGTTTTCTTGGAATTATTCTGATTTTAACATTTCTGATAAAGATTGGTATTCCACTTCTAGCTACGCTTAGTTTTCAAACGGGAAGTTTATTCGGGAATAAAAACATTGACAGCCTAAAGAACAGCGACGATTTTGTTTCTACACCTATACTTAATCCCCTACCTGAAGCCACCAACAGCGCAAGGGTTGAGATTTCAGGTTCATCTCTACCCGGATATAAGGTTCAACTCTACATAAACGGCGAACTAATCGACGAAGAAACAGCAGGAGATGGAGATTTCTCATTCAGAAGAAATCTTTCTGAGGGAGAGAATATCATTAAGCTTAAGGCCACCCATAATAAAAAAGGAAGTGAGTTCACAGACCCAACCGTAATAAATATTAAGCTTACCCCGCCTGAAATTGAAATCGAGTCCCCTACTGACGGCCAAGAAGTATCTAAAAGCCCCTTTGAAGTTAAAGGCAAAACAGACTCAGATAGCAGGGTTACCATTAATGGATACTGGGCTATGATGGATAACGACAGATTTTCCTACATGCTTCCTCTAAAAGACGGCGACAATGATATCAAGGTAGAGGCGCTGGATGAGGCAGGAAATAAAGCTGAGAAGGTAGTAAGAGTTAAGTACGCTCCGAAATAGCAGCAAGCGCCCAAACCCAGATCATTAAAAAGCTGAAGAACAAGGAGTTGATAAAAAAAGACGATATTACTAGTCCCGAGAGGGAAACCAGAAGAAGAACGCCTTCGGGCTCTGAAAGTTTTTTAACAGCCAGAAGAAAAATGCTGTACAGCAGATAAAGATAGGCCGCGAGTCCCACAATACCAGAAGTCACCAAAACAAAAACAAAACTATTATCCACTCCCGCTCCGGAGTGACTTGGGCCAAATAGTGATTTATCTTTAAATCCGCTTTCTTCCCTGGCATACCTTAAAGCATTAAATCCTATTCCAAAAACAGGACTCTTTTTATAAATTTCGACACTTTGAACGATTGTCTCGAGTCTTTGCTTGGAAGAAGCAGTACGAAGGAGGTTTGTGTTCTCTATGTAGAAATTCTTAGACAGGACAACAAAAACCAATATTGAAGAAAAAAGAATGAAAGCAAGAAGCCTAACGTTTCTTTTTATAATGCAGTAAACGAAAAACCCAGTTAGAAGGGTGATTAAAGCACTCCTTGAATATGTTAAAACTACAGCAAGCGCTGAAAAAGGAATCGAAGTATCTACTAGAAACTTAAGAGTTTTATTCTTACCTGCTATTTTATCTCTCAGAATAAATGAAAAAAATAAAAACAGAGACATGAATATTCCAGTGAAGTTTGGATCTAGAAAAGTTGAAAAAAGTCTATACATATGTTCATCCCACCCTAAATAATAAAGGTTTTTAAGACTGGGATAGAAAAAATACTGAAAAAAACCTAACGTCAGAAAGAGTGCTCCTGAAAAAAACATATAACGATATAGATTTTTTTTATTCTTCCGGGCAAACCTCAATAGGATGATATAAATCGATGAATAAGAAATCCATCTGATAAGATATAGAATTGCTACTAAACTTTGATCCAAGCTGTATTGAGACAGGTTAATCAAAAGAGAGAAAAGAAACGCAAGCGCAGTAAGCGCTATTGGATATAACAGTTTTGATTTTTCTTTGTAAGAAACCCTAAGAGACAGAAAAATTGCGGGAAGCATTAGGAGGTCAATCAGCCCAACGGATACTTCTCCCAGATGTATTCTTGCTATCTCGCCCAGTGGAAATACTAGAAATATTGCTACTATCAATAGATCCATTCTCTACCTCCTAGGGTATAAATTCTTACATTAGTTGCTGGATTTGAATACATGAGCTGCCAATACTTAAACCTTTCAGGGATCTGGACCCCTTGAGTTGCAATATAATTAAACTTGTCGCCCTCTCTCGAATAGCTTGAATGAACAAATTTAAAGTCTGCGTAGTAAAGATTATGAAAACCGTAAAGCAGAACCGTGTCCGAATCTTTAATTGTTTTTTTGAAAAATCCATCAATATCGTAAAAGTCTCCATACGAAAAATTAAGATTTTTTCTAAGAAATTCGCTCTTTGACTGGGCTCCCGTCAGAAAGCCAATGAATTTCTGATTTGCGAGAAATCTATAACCGATAGAAACTACAAAAACAAATATCATAAGACTCACCAATAGTTTTTTAATCAGCCTGTCTCTTACTGCGCTTACCGTAATAAGCGTGGCAACAGAGAGTACGGGAAGATAGGGAAGAATAAACCTGCCACCCCCTGTTTGAGGCGTCAAATACCATATTAATAAAGCCAATCCGCTATAAACAAAGGGCATTTTAGCCAATTTTTTCAATCTAGGAAAGACTACCAAAACAATAGGAATAATTATTAGGTAGATTGGAGATATTGGATCCTGTCCATAAAGAAAAGTATCCCTAATTGTTTTAAATACGTCGTATGGAAATATGTTTATATTGAGTCTTGTTTGATAAAGATCGGTAAAAAAGGGATAGACCGGATTACCTGTATGAACGTAGGCAAATGCAATCCAAGGCAGAGAAGGAAATATAGCAAGAAAAGAAAATATAAAAACCCTCTTTATGCGCTCAGCTACTTTTTCAACATTCATTCCAATCAAAACAAAATAAATCACAAGACTCCCTAACGCTATCACCTTTGAGGAAACGGCAAGACCCAACATAAAAGCTGAAGTAATGAAAAAATACTCTTTTTTTGTCTTAATCCAATAGAGAAATGCAAGAAAAGAAAGGGACTCAAAAAAAGTTCTAGATAGGTCAACGTAAGAGGCGATAGATTCCCATCCTACTACCAAGTTTCCATAAAAAAGCAGTGATGCTAAAACCGCGTATCTTTTATTTAAAAATTCCCGAGTGATTTTATATACCGAGATGCACGTGATAACACCAAACGAAAAGTGTATAAGCTTTGCAAGGATTTCTCCACTCAAAAGAACTGCTGGAATGTATAGCATTTCTGTAAGTTTTGGCATTGCCGAGTAGTAAAAGAGACTTCCCGGGATAAAAAAGACTTCATTATTTTGAAGATAAATTTTAGGAAGAGTCAAATGGTACCACAAGGCGTCGAAGGAGATTTCAGGACCCAGTACTCCTATAAGATTTACTAATGCGTGGGCTGAGAGAAGACAAATTAGAAATAAAATTTTCTTGTCTTTTGTGACCTCAACTGCGAAATGCTTAGCATGTCTAACCCCATCTATAAAATAACTTTTATATATGTAGACAAAAAATAAAATGAATATTAACGATGAAACATAAATAGTTTCCCTATATAAAATGCCAAGAAGACCAATGCTTAAAATTAAATAAGAATAAATTCCAACCAGAAATGCTAATACAAACATATCCCTCCTCTGCAAAGTAAATACTTAACATAGAGAACAACAACAGTCAGAGAATAAATTACAAAAAGAAGCTTTAAGATGTTTATTCTTGCATTTTCCACAGTTTTGACCTGACTAAAAATGAATTGAAACTCATTAGGCAGGAAACAATAAGACCCCGGACGCCATCAAGAAGCCCTAATTTAAAGAAGTAATTGTAGATAAACTTTCCCAAAGAGTAGAGAAGAATCTTCCATGCCCCCGACCTAGTACCTTTTTGAAAAAGCTCTTTTGCTCTTATGTCTGTGTAAAAATTTAGCTTGTTCAGATACTCATTCAGCGATTCGTGCGGATAATGAATTATTGGATTATTTAATGTTTGAATTTTTCCCGAAAGCTTCCATTCCTCATGCACCATTCCCTCCCAACGGCCATACTTTTTATTAGCGAGCCTTATATTCTTCTCTCCTGCAAATTCTCCAAACTTCATAAGCCTACCCCACAAATAATTTTCCCTTTTCAGATAAAATCCGTTTAAATCCTTTTTTAGCTCGTCAAGCTTGTAGATTATTTCCTTTCTTAGGATAGACGATACTCTTTCGTCTGCGTCGATAAACAGTACCCAATCGTTTTTCGCATTTTCTAAAGAAAAATTTCGTTGAGCCGAAAAATCGTCTTCAAGTTTTCTCTTAACTACCTTCAGTTTTCTTAAATTTCCGAAATATTTTTTAATAATTTCTTCAGTTCTGTCAATTGAAAAATCATCAATTATTAAAATTTCATCACAGAAAAGAACGCTCTCGACAGCATCAACTATATTTTTTTCTTCGTCTTTGGTAAGTATAACTGCTGTTAACATTTACTTTCTTTCTACATCTATTCTATCAATATGCTCCGAAACATAAAACCTCAATTTTTCTTTTTTTTCGGAAGGTCCGTGACCAAGATACCAAGTTAAGTATTCATGAGGCATCGTAAAGCTTTCATAAATGCTACCTTCCCCAATACCCAAAATATTATATGGACGTCCGTTGGCTTCCTTGATAATAAAACGGGCTGCTTCAACTCTTTTCGTAAAGGGAGGACCTGTCAAAAAATTACCCCTAATTGTTGTGTAGGCGTTAACAAACCCAAAAGCAATAAGCAAGACACAGGAGGATAAGTAAAGAGCTTTCTTTTCAAAAAATTTATTAAATAACAATGCAATCACAATTATTACCTGGGGATAAAAAATGAGTATATAGGCAGATGAATTTGTTTTTGCAGCTATATAAGCAAGCGCTGGAATAAAAAAGAATACGAGAATCAACGAATGGCTTAAATTGATCTCCTTTCTTTTGAAATTATGATAAACTAAAGCGCCGAGGAAAATAAAGCTAAGAGTAAGAATGAGCATAGATAGCTCTAGGCTAGGTAGAAATATTAATTTTTTTATTAAAATAAGGGTATAAGTTCCAAAAGTTGTCCATGTTTCTCCAGCCGAGTTGGGGTTGAGCGGAGGATATCCCAGGAAAACTGCAATACGGTAAAATACCCACACTGTAAATTTCAAGGTCTGAGGGAATCCGTGTCCTAAATCGTAAATTAGCATTGGAATCATGGGTATAATCAATCCAAGCACCGATACCGAGATCACCTTCCTGTTAATAGCCTGCATCATCCACTTTTTCTTTTTTATCAAACCGAATAGAGTTATCAGAAAAACCGTTGCGCTTAACGGAAATGTAGCAATTTCAAAATTATAAAGAAGGGCAATCAAAAATAAAGATAGCGGGAAATACAAAATTTTACCACCTAACCATCTATATACGGAAAGGATCAAGAGCGCAGTAATTAAGGGTATAGAGCTTGTATGGTATGCCATTCTTGCATCGGCTATTATAATTGGAGCCGTAGCAAATAAAAACGCAGAAATTAATCCTACTCTTTCTGAAAAAAGTTCTTTTCCCAGTTTATATACTACAAAAACCGTTATAACCCCCAGGAGCGCTGTGAACACAGCCGGAGCCACAGGATTATAGTTAAACAGCTTAAGTATTACGGCCAATATATATGTCCACATTGCTCCTTGATGAAGCCACGTGTGGCTTGATGTGATACCTACAAGCGGTATTCCACCTCCCATGAGCATATCTCTGGCTGAGATATAAAACCAGCCTTGATCTGCAATGAACGGCATTAACTGTGGTAGTTTATAAAGCCTTAGAAAAGCGCCTATCAAAAGAATGAATATTAAAAGAATTTTGTGTTTATTTAGCTGCTTCATTGAAAGTATCTAAGTACTTTTTGCTTACGTCCACAATGCTATATTTCTCAATTGCTTTTTCATATCCTGCTTTTCCCATTTTAGACCTTAAAGAAGCGTCCTGACCCAGTCTTATTATCGCACGCGCCAAAGCTTTTTCATCCCTTGCAGGAACTATCAAACCGCTAGTCCCATCTTCAATTATCTCAGGGATCGGTCCGTTATCTGTTCCTATTACAGGAATTTTGTTAATCATTGCCTCAACCACCACAAGTCCAAATCCTTCCAGTTCCCAAACGCTTGGGAAAATAAATAAGTCGAACAATGGATAGTAATTAGCTGTATCCGTTACAAAGCCTGTCATTCTTACGTTTTTGTGTATTCCCAATTCATTTATTAAGCTTCGATAACGGATTCTATCAGGTCCGTCTCCGACAATGATAAAATAGGCGTTAGGAATTTTTTCTAAAACAAGAGGCACTGCTTTGATCAAATAATCCTGTCCTTTTTCATAAGTCAAGCGTGAGACAGAACCAATTATGAGCTTTTTTTCAAGCTTTTCCGGAATTTTTATTTTTTTATCTAGTCTTATCTCGATTCCACACGGAACTAGTAAAATCTTGGATTCAGCTATCCGGAGATTTTTTTTAAGATCATTTTTTGTGAAATCGCTCGGAACAATAATTTTTTTCGGAATACCGAGTAGAGACTGATAAAGGATCCAGGGAATATAGAAGTTTCTTATAAAAATTGTCTTAAGCGCACCATACTCTATCCAAAAAACTGGAATTCTGAAAAAAACTGTAAGAAAAGTTATCAAAAGTTTCTCAGAAAATCCACTCATGAGTATTAAGTCGGTTTTTTGCTTTCTTAAATTCCAGAGCAGGTGTGAATAAAAGACAATTGCGAATGGTAAAAGTAAAATTGATTTAAAAAGTCCTCTTTTATTTCCGATGATATCTAAAATAAAAGGGAGAGCAATTGTCTTAAATCTTTCTTTAGATACCTGCTCAAAAAATTTCCCCCTATTGCTCGCAACAACAGTATTACACCCTGCTCTTCTAAATCGAGACATAAGTGTGATCATAAATTTCTCAGCACCCCCTAAGTCAGGTGACTGCATAATAACGGCAATATTCATTTTCATTTCAATAGTTTCTTTTTTACTATGTCCAGCACTCTTTCAGAGCTTCTTTCCCAGTTCCACGTAGACAAAACTTCTTCCCTACCTTTCTTTGCTATTCTCCCTCTCAGCTCCCTATCTTTTAGAAGTTTTTCGATTGCCGATTTCATTTTCTTAGCATCTCTCTCTACTAAATACCCCGTAACGCCATCCCTAACAGCTTCTATCGGACCTCCTTCTTTTACAACTACAGGCACTGCTCCAGTAGCCATTCCTTCCCATGGAACCATACTGAAAGGATCGAATCGTCCTAATACAGCCACAACCTTTGCACTGCTATATTTTCTTACCAGTTCTTTGTCTGTTATAAAGTTCCCCTTTTCTGGCTTAACCACATATACCTTTAATTTGTTTTTAAACAGCTTTATTATTTTTAAAAATGTGTCGTATCCTTCAATCCACACGTCTTTACCAACAAAGATTACATCGTATTTTTTCCTAACATTGATTGGCTTAAATACATCCGAATCTACTCCTAAATAACATTTCGTAGAATTTTTTCCATAAGCCCTACGTATGTTTGATTTTGTGTAGTTAGAATTGGCAAGAACAAGTTTTGCATGCTTTATATTGGAGGAGTCTATCTCCCTTTTTACTATTCTTACAAAACCCTCGTAAATGTTTTTCAAACTACCTTTTCGGGAAAAAATAAGAGTGGGATCGTGAGCAATTCTTAACGGCTCGTGACAAAAATAAACCGTTGGGGTCTTAAGAAACCTCAGTATGAAAGGGGCGTGGGTAAACTGAGAAGGATGTACGAAGACAAAATCGTACTTCATTTTATCTATATCTCTCGCAATTTTTTTGTGTAGAAAATAAAGCCTTATCGGTTCTACTAAGTCTTTATAAATTTTGAGTGGAAAATTTCCCCCATCGTATTGTTTATATAAGAACGGGTAGAAACTGTGTTCTTTAAAAATCTTTTCCAAATCTTTTTCATTCTGCCTATCTACGTAATACAGGTCAATCTTGTGATATTTTGAAAAAACTTTGCCGTATTCAACCACAACACGCCTTGCTCCTCCAAAGTGAAGTTCGTGAAAAAAAGCTACGTTCATTGTTTTCTAAATAATCTACGGAATAGAAATAGGGCTATAGGCATTTCGACTGCAATTGAGATTAAGGCAGAAAGTCCGGCTCCCGCCAAACCATAAGCGGTGGTAAGAGGAACTATTGTAAGTGCAAGCGCTGCAACCCTGAAGAGCGTCATCTTGGCTACGTAGTCTTGTCTACCGAGAGACAGAAAAAGAGGAGCAAAATTCCCAAAAACAGTACGAAGTATACCGTAAAAGCTAAGAATTCTAATGGCCGGCACTGCACCTAACCATTCTTTGCCTAGAATAATTAAAGTTATATTTTCTGCAAAAACAAATATAAAAATACCAACAGCTGAGGCTACCAATGAAGATAACAGTGTTACCTTCGAGAAAGCACGTAACAAACGGCCTCTATCATCGGAGAACTTTGAGTACACGGGGAAAACGACCTTGTTTACCACGTCTGTAACTTCAGTTATGGGAAGCGTTGATAGCTTGTATGCCACTTGATATAACCCTAGCGAGCTTGATCCCATAATTTTTCCAACTGCGAGATTGTCTCCGTTATCAGACAAATATGCGAACATCCCTGTAAGAGTTACCCACCAACCCCTGCTTACTATGTATTTCATTTTATCTAATTCGAAGAATAGCTTGGGACGAGGCTTAAAGAATGCGAAAGATAAAATTACTTCTAAAAAAGCGGATGCTATAAGCCCGTATGCAAAACTTTCTGCGCTTCGTGTTACAAAAGCTACGAATACTGCAACTGAGGCATCCACTGCAAAAAGGATAAATCTTAAATAAAATTCTTTATGGAACTGTATCTCCTTTTGTATATAAATAATGGACGGGTTTATAAAGCCTCTTATCAAAGGAACAAACGCAATAATATATATTACTCGCTCTGACTCGGGAGAATTAAAGAAATCTACGATAAAAGGAGCTAATCCGAATAAGAGTATTGAAATAAGAATCCCCCTCAAGATTGAGACCATCCATGCTGAATTTATATATTCCTTTATGTCTCGTTTTTCTTGAATGAGAAATATATTAATTCCCGTTTCGGTTATTATCTCCAGGAATGAGAGCATAAGACTTGCTATTCCAAATACTCCAAATTGTGCAGGCGTTAGGATACGGGCAAGAATAGCAAGCCTTACAAATGTGATAGCTCGAGTAGATCCCCTCAGGAGTCCCATCCAGGAGATTCCTTTAAAAACATCAGTTCTGTAGCCCATGCATGAATTATAGCTAAACGGAAGTTATTTTCCCAATCTCTTTATTAAACCGAGAGAAGTACCTAAAAGAACTGCAGCATCAGAAACAAGCTGAAGTAATGGCAGATAGTAAAAAGCTTCTGCTTCTTTTACATATTTAAAGTTTTTTAATATCGCCCAAACAGTATATGCGAATGTTCCTAAAGCTAGAAAAATTATACTAAAAAAAATATCTGTTTTTAAAAATAACACAACCATCACGAGTCCGATAGCATAGCGAACAAATATGAAAACCACCTTTGGCCTTAAAATGCCTGCCTCCGCGTCTCCTAAAGCAAACCTATAGAACATTATGAAGGCCTCTATGGTGTTTTTTCTGGGCTCCCAATAAACAATTGCATCCCTAGCAAAAGCTATACTTATCCTTTTCCTCCTTAATCTTTGAGAAAATTCATAATCTTCATTATTTGACAATTCTTCATTAAACCTCCCTGCTTCAGTCCATGCACTCTTTCTAATGGCCATAGATCTCGTAGCAGGAAGGAAGTTATTTGGATCTATTTTATCCTTCATTGTTAAAACGTAAGGCAATAGGGACTTCTCAAATACATTTTTTGCTTTTCCTTCATAATAACCTGCAACAACACCCACTTCTTTATTTGTAAAATCTTTAGTTATATTTTTGAGCCAATTCTTTTCTAGAATACAACCTGCGTCTGTACAAACTATTATTTCTCCCGTTGAATTTTCAATGGCTTCATTCCTCCCAACAGATCGATTTCCTTTTTTAGCTAACACTCGAACTTTTATTTTTTTATTGGATATTGAAGATTTGAAATTGGAAATTACGGACAAAGTATCGTCCGTTGATCCTCCATCCACAATAATCGCTTCATTAGGTAGTAATGTTTGAGAATTTAACGACTCCAGCAGGGGTTTTATAGAATTTTCCTCGTTGAGCACCGTGGTAATGAATGATATTCTCATGCTTGCCCTTTTATATTCGTCTTTATATTATATCAGCATGCTTGACCCATATAGAATGGTCGTTATAAACATAGCTGCGTCCTTCATTCTTCTATTTGCTTTTCTGTTTTACAAGTATATATACCCAAAAAAAACTCCACCCTATCCCCTGATGATATTTCTCTTATCCCTTCTTCCCCTAATAAGCCTGCTTAGAAAAGGTAGTTACGAAAGCGGAGATCTTTCTCTTCATGCAATGAGATCAATGTCTTATTTTAAAATTCTTTTTGAAGAGCACATTCGACCGGTTTGGACCCCGGAATTCAATGCCGGATATGGAGATCCTCATTTCCTATTTACCTATTTATTGCCTTATTTTTTAGCATCTGTTCTGCATAAGATAGGTTTTTCTTTTATCTTATCAATTAAAATTCTGCTTGCGTTATCCTATGTCGCTTCCGGACTTTTCATGTATAAATGGGTAAAAGAATCTTTTGGTCCTAAAGCAGGATTTATATCAGCTGTTTTTTATTTATTTGCTCCATATCACTTAATAGATATGCATTTCCGAGTTAGCGTAGCTGAAAGCATATCGTTCGCATTTCTTCCAGCGTGTTTATATTTTGCAAAAAAAATCATTAAAAATCCATCACCTGGATATATCGTTACTGAATCGATTTTGCTCGCCCTTCTCATTATGACCCATCAAATTATATCTTTAGGGTTTACCATCATATTATTGCTTTACGGTTTGATTCAATACAAAATTGTAAAACCTAAGAACACCAAGGGAGTTTTTTACTTCTTATTCTCAATTTTTATGGGACTTTTGGTATCGGCCTTTTATTGGTTTCCAATTCTTTATGAATCAAATTTTACTCAAGCAAGCATCTCCTCATCTGTCGTAATATTCCCAACTTTTAAAGAATTAATTTTTAGTCCCTGGCGTTATGGATTTTTATTTCAAGGCCATTATGGAGAACTTTCTTACATAATTGGATACACTCAGCTATTAATATTCGCTCTTTCTACCTACCTATTGTTTAAACACACCAAAAGGACAACAAAATACATGCTTTTATTTTTTTCTATGGGATCCTTGTTTTTATTTTTACTTATACTTCCAACGTCTAAAGTTCTATGGGAAAACTTACCACTTTTAAAATATTTCCAGTTTTCTTACCGACTGTTAGTTTTCATGTCATTATTCACATCTGTTCTTGCGGGAATTGTTGTTACTTACTATAAAAGCAGACTCTTCTTTATGATTCTAGTAATATTAACGATTGGATACACTATGTTAAACTGGGGCAATCGAAGGTCTGTCTCTGAAATAAACGATCAGTACCTAGCACAAGAATTTGCAAGAAAGCCGGACGTTGGTACCTATCTGGAACCAAGTTCACCCATATGGGCCAACCCGGGCTCTGTTTTTCTTAGGGACAATAACGGAAAACATATTGAAGTGCTATCTGGAACTGCAGAAATAAAATTACTTCAGAGAACATCCGTGAATCACACTTACCTCATAAAAACGAATGAAGCGGCAGTAATTAAGGAAAATACTTTATTTTTTCCGGGATGGAAACTAAGAATAAATAATAATTTTTATAAATTCGATTTCGATGACAGAAAATACCCCGGAGTTATAACCTTCAAGTTGGAAAGAGGGAACCACAAAGTTGTCCTGTCTTTTGAAGAGACTACAGACAGAAGAGCCTCAAGGATAATTAGCTTGGGAGGTTTCATAAGCCTAGGTATCGTTTTATTTAAGCCAAGAAATGGCAAGTTACTGCTTTTGAGCAACTACGCCAATATTTCCCGCAGGAAGAGAAACAGAAAGATTTCCAATTCTTGATATAGCAAGAGACCTTAATAATAACCTTTTAATTATCGAGGGCATGGGGAAAAGCTTTACCCAATAAGATAATTGATACTCATTGACTATAGTGAACGCCATCGCTTTATCAAATTTGTTTTTTTTGAATATATTTTCTAAAGTATTTTTGTTAAAAAGAAAAATATGTTCAATGTCAAAGATTGGAGATTTCTGCCCAAACAATTTAGCTGATAGTGCGTCTGTATCATGAACTACAAATAATACTTTCCCTTTTTTCTTTAGCAATAAATTTACATCTTTTAAAAATAAATTCGGGTCTACGACATGATCTAGGGTATGAAAGCAAAGTATTATGTCGAACGTATTTTTATTGAATAATTTTCTATCGAATATATTTATCTTTATTTCCTTTCTTATATTTTCTGCAGCTCTGTTCACAGAACCCTCTCCCGGCTCGACCCCATTTACATTTTTGTACCCATTTTTATAAAGCTCATCTAAGAAAAACCCGTTCGCACAACCAATTTCCAGTATTTTTACATTTTTATTTTTTGCATTAATAAATTTTTTAAAATACTTGTAATATACCTTTCGCAGGTATTCTGACTCGGTTTGATAATTGAAATCGCTATCCTCATAAAATTTCTTTATCTTCAAAGCATCTATAATAGGACTGGAAAATATTAATCCACATTCGCAACACTTTAAAAATCTGTAGTGGGTCCCGTCAGGCATTCTTCTTGCCGAAAATGATTTCCTATCTATTTTTGAGAATTCATAATTATCTTTATACAAAGTTTTTGCTTTACTGTTATTACCGCAAATAGCACATTTAATAATCTGCATTTTAGTTATCTCCAAAGACGTAGATAAGCACCCACTACGTTCTCCCATGTTTGATTAGTTACCCAACTAAATCCCTTCTCGATTAACTCTTCTTCTGCTTGTCGGTTTCTAAGATAGTAATCAACTCTCTCAGCTAACTTTTTAGGAGAATTTTCTATGACAATATAACCTGAGAATGGTGACATTCTTAGGTAATCCTCCTTTATTGGATTGTCATACAACGCGAACGCTAAGCGTTTTGCGGCAAGTGCTTCCAGAATCGAAAGATATCTTGAAACAAATGCAAAATTGTAGTTTTCTAGATATTTTACTGCGTTTTTTTTAAATTTTTTTGTATTGTAACCTTTCAGCCTATGTTTGTATTTTCCTTCTCCTAAAATCAAGAAGTCAAATTTGGGATATTTTTCCTTTATCAATTCCGTTGCTTTCGCATAATCCAAAACTCCAGTTTGGTCATCAAGTCTTCCGTAAAAAATTGCTGATTGACGATTTATTGTCCTTTTATTAACTGCAGATACATTGACTGCTCCGTAAATAACAAAATTGGCTTTTGTCCCGTACCATTTTTTAATAAAATCTCCTACGCAAATATTACCATTAGACAATAGCTCTGATATTTTTCTAACAATAATCGCTCTTTTTCTAACGGGGTAGGATTCATATCCATGAAAAGTTATAAAGACTTTTTTCCTAGGAAACATAAACCTGAAGGGTAAATACCAATAGAAAACGTCATGTGCGTGAACTATATCTGCGTTTTTAATTAACTGTTTGTTTTTCCAAAACCAAATCCATACATAAAACTTTTCAAACCAATTATCCTGCATTTTTTTAATCCTTTTGATTTTAATCCCTTTATATAAGCCTTCATCACCGTAAGATTTGGTGACAACGGTCAAATCATGACCCTTTTTTATCAGAATTTTACTTACTTCTTCGACGTGTTTCTCTACTCCGCCAATGCCTGGATAGAATCCTCGTGTCAAAAACAGAATTTTCATATTTTCTTAGCTGACAGTATTAGATCGTTAAAGTCCCATCTTTTTGTGAGGATATTTCTGGCGATAAAGCTTTTTAAAACATAATGATCAGGAAATGCATAAATAAAACTCTTCCCAGCTGGCCTAAATCCTGAAATAATCAATTCCTTCTCTAAGAGTTCAGGCGAATATTCCCTGAGGTGGCTACTCTCATTTACCGTAAGCCCCCACATTCTTTCGTTTAATGGAACTGAGCAAATAAACACACCCCCGGGCTTAAGAATTTCATTTACTTT
>Ga0209541_10000276_pt1 | contig 100614 bp, 107 predicted proteins | sample RifCSPlowO2_01_FD_184027 | JGI IMG/M metagenome (GOLD analysis project Ga0209541, IMG submission 184027) | Groundwater microbial communities from Rifle, Colorado - Rifle CSP2_plank lowO2_0.1 (SPAdes) (version 2) | ecosystem: Environmental > Aquatic > Deep subsurface > Groundwater | place... | reverse complement strand
AAATTCGTTTGGAAAAATGGGGGGAAATCAGTGGGACGCGCTTCGCGCGTCCCACCTTCTGGCTTCCAAAAAGCCGTTTAGTTCGTTTGTGGTGCGCCGGGGAGGATTCGAACCTCCGTAGGCCGAAGCCGACAGATTTACAGTCTGTTGTAATTGACCACTCTACCACCGACGCAATAATTACTAAAAGAGTTTAGCAAAATTTTTGGTTTATTACCAGCCTTAAACCCCGACTCCAGTAGAAATAGTATCCAAGATTGAGGCTTCGATGATAGTGCCTCGACGGCCTTTTTTGATATCAAAAACAAGATCGCCACCTTTAACCGAGACAGAAACTATACCACCCTTCATAATACCTTTAGAAATTATGAGGGAAGCCACTTGGTTTAGTATTTTATTTTGAATCACCCTTTTTAGTGGTCTAGCTCCATACTGTGGATTGTATCCCTCTTTGGCCAAATATTCATAAGCTTCTTCTGTAAGTTCTAGAGATATTTCTTTGGCCGAAAGCCTCTCCCGCACCAAATCAATTTGGATTTTAACTATTTCTCTGATGGCTTCCATCGGAAGAATATCAAAAATAACAACATCATCTACTCTGTTCAAAAATTCAGGACGGAAAAAGTCTCTCAAAGCTTCAGTAACCTTTTCTTTGATATTGGCATACTCCCCTTCTTTCCCTCCATCTTTATTTCTTTCTCCAAAACCCATTTTTTCCATCTTATCTATATACTGAGCGCCAATATTTGAAGTCATAATGATAATGGTATTTTTGAAATTTACAGTCCTGCCCTTTGCATCGGTTAGTCTGCCGTTATCCAAAACTTGCAAAAGCACGTTGAAAACTTCTGGGTGAGCTTTTTCAATCTCATCAAAAAGCACAATTGAATACGGTCTATGTCTGACCATCTCTGTGAGTCCGCCCCCTTCATCAAAACCAACATACCCCGGCGGAGCGCCTATAAGCTTGGATACAGAATGTCTTTCCATAAATTCTGACATATCAACTCTTATAAGAGCCTTGTCGTCGTTGAATATAAATTCTGCCAAAGCTTTGGTAAGTTCGGTTTTACCAACCCCAGTCGGCCCCAAAAAAATGAAAGAACCAATCGGTTTATTTGGATCAGAAATACCCGCTCTAGAGCGTTTGATGGTGTCTCCAATTTTTTTGATCGCCTCATCTTGACCAACAATACGTTTTTTTAGATAAGTTTCAATCCTGCCGAGCTTTTCGGCTTCTTCTTCAAGCATCCTAGAGACGGGGATGCCGGTCCACTTGGCCACAATATTTGCAATATCATTTTCTGTAATTTCTTCTTTCAAAATTCTACGAGAACTCTGCAGCTTTTTGAGTTTTTTGATATTGATATCAAGATCTTTTTCAAGTAGTGGTATCTTACCATAACGCACTTCTGCCGCCTTACTTAAATTGGCCTGAGCTTCTGCCGTCTCCGCTTCTAATCTAGCTGTTTCGAGCTCTTTTTTGATTCTTTTTATTTCTCCCACACTTTCTTTTTCATTTTTCCATTTCAAATCAATCTCGGCAGTTTTTTCTTTCAGATCAGCTATTTCTTTTTCTATATCTTTTAGACGAGTCTTTGCTTTACCGTTTTTATTTTCCGCCTCTTTCTTTAAAGCCTCTCTTTCAATCTCAAGCTTCATAATTTTTGAATTGGTTTCTTGCAAAACTGGTGGCATATTTTCAAGTGAAATTTTGAGGTGGCTAGCAGCTTCATCAATAAGATCTACCGCTTTATCCGGCAAAAATCTGTCAGCAATATAGCGGGAAGAAAGATTCACTGCCGCCTTGATAGAGTCGTCAGTGATATGTACGCCATGATAAAGCTCGTACTTTTCTTTGAGTCCTCTTAGAATGGTGACTGCGTCGGACACCCCCGGCTCACTTACAAAAACTGGTTGGAAGCGACGTGTGAGTGCTAGATCTTTTTCAATATATTTTTGATATTCTTTTATGGTAGTAGCGCCGATAGCCCTAAGCTCACCACGAGAAAGTGGCGGTTTTAACATATTTGAAGCATCGAGCGAGCCTTCGGCACTGCCCGCTCCAATAATAGTATGTATCTCATCAATAAATAAAATAATTTTGCCTTCTGATTTTTCAATTTCTTTTATTATATTTTTTAGTCTTTCTTCAAACTCGCCTCGATATTTAGTCCCGGCAACTAAAAGACCCAAATCAAGCGAGACAATTTCTTTATCTTTCAAAGACTCTGGCACATTGCCAGAAGCCATCCTCATAGCCAAACCTTCAGCAATAGCCGTCTTGCCGACACCCGCTTCACCGATAAGGATCGGGTTGTTTTTGGTGCGACGAGAAAGAATCTGGATGATCCGAGAAATTTCTTCATCCCGACCAATCACCGGATCAAGTTTATTTTCACGAGCCATTTTGGTAAGAGAGCGCGTGTATTTGATTAGAGTTTTGTTTTTTTGTGAAGCTTTAGTGTCTGGAAGTCTGCCCTGTTTTATTTCTTGAATTAAAAAGGAAACTTTTTCTTTTTCAATTTTAAATCTTGTCAGTATATCTTTGGCATCACTCGGCACATCCAAACATGCTAAAAACAGATGTTCGGTAGAGACAAACTCATCACCCATCCCAGAGGCTACTTTTGAAGAGTGCTCAATAGTGTGCGCCAGCTCGGGAGTAAGGAAAATCTGATAAGAGGGCGAGACAGTATTACCAGAAGCCACTCCTTCCATTGCCTCAAAAAGAGAGTCAGTGAGTAAAATAATATCCACCTCCATCTTATCAAGGATTGAAGCAACCATACTTTCTTCCTGCAAGATAAGAGCGGCCAAAAGATGCAATGGGCCTACATGGTTTTGACCACGTTCAATCACCAGCTCATGAGCCTTCCTGATTGCTTCTTTGGCTTTAGTTGTAAAATTATTAAATGGTGTCATAATTGCGCCATTATAGCAGAAAACCGGCTTAAATCAAGTGGTCCACCGCCGAGAAATTACTTGGCCAATTCCTCTAAAGCTTTTGTGGTGGCCCCTTTTACAACGTTTATGGGAATATAAGAATATTCAGTTTCTAGTTCACCCAAAGGAGCTTCCAAACCCACCACCTCACTAGAAAGATTAAGGACGGGACTACCTGGGTGACTTTTGGTAATTTTTATATCAGAAAGTATATTTGTTATTGTTTTTTTATCTTCTGCAAAGGAAAGCTGAAATATCCTGCCGATGGAAGCAGCGTTTGAATCTCGACCACTTATAGAGACCAAACTCTGACCTATTTTAAGCCCATCAGAATTACCAAACGTGCTCGGATAAAAAGTGTATTTAGGACTTTCGCCTTGAGAGATATTAGTTTTTATAAAAACCAAGCCAAGCTTATCATCAACAAAAACTTTTCCAATAGGATAAGTCCTGTCATCATAAAATAAAATCGAATAAGAAGAGGAGTTGCTATAACTTCGCAAATCAGCAACTATCACCCCATCAGATGAAACAACCAAACCCAAACCAGTAACCACTTCCGAACCATCAGCGCCAAGTGTCTTTAGTCTCACTATTGATTTTTCATTTTTGGCGATAGCTTCAAGCACCCGATCTTCTTCGTTTATTACCACAGTTGTGACTACTTTCTCCGGTTTTCCTTCTGTTGGTACTACTCGCTCAATAGTCCTCTCTACCACTCGGTTTATGTTTTGAGTTATTTCAACTGGCGCTTCGGAAAGTAGGGTAAAAGTAATAATACCCGTGGCAATAGAAGTCACGAAAGTAACGAGCAACACTATAAGTATAAGTTGATGTTTAGTAAGATCTTCCATATTACAGATATAATATCAAAAATAAAAAACAAAAACAATTAGCGATTATAAATAAACAATAAAAAAATTGGCCCCGCCACATGTACGGCGGAGCCAAAGGCTATCCAATCGTATAGTCAATCGTCTGGCCAGCCCAAAACGGTCCTACTATCCATGGACCAACATTGTAGATCGGAGGAATTTTGAATTGTTCGTGTATTAGTTTGACTTGACGAGAAGCCTCGGCTAAGCCAAACCATTTACGAGGATAGCGACTCACAAAATTGTTGAATACTGATATCCCTTCCACAGTACTGAACAGATGTGATAGAGCATGCGCATAAAGCGCAATTAGAAATGGTCCTGTGTAGGCCCCGCAGGCACAACGAGTTCCAGCCACATACTTCACTCCAATTGGATGTGCAGCGTCATCCGGACCCGCTATAACCCACGGGTTGTTTTCATCCACCAAAAGAACCAAGTCACGTTGATCGCGACGAGTCTTGATTGGAGGTTTGCAAGTCGCTCCAACATCTCCAAAAGTTGCATCCTCATTAGTGGCTAAATGATGAGCACTGAGTGTTACAACAAATCTCCTACTTTTCGACAGATCTTTCCAAAATGGAATACACCTAGCATCACTTCCGTGCTCCCAAAAGATGACGGCATCAGTTTCGTTCAACATCATGTCAGCAATTGGGAGACACATATATTCGGCATCCCGATTATCAAAAAGCATCCATGGGTGCTCAAAATGCCAGTGAGTTCTTATCCCCAACTCTGCACAAACTTTGACAAGTCGGATCAATCGTCCGTAATGACGCACACCGTTTTGAGACTTGGTAGTGCGATTTAATGGATAGACTTTGACATCTCTAATCCCAACCCGCGCCGCTTCCTGTAATTCATGGACATAAGTCTTTTCAGTAAGCATCATACATGGGATAATTTTTACAGGTCCGTCTCCTGGTGGTACACACCCTTCCACCACCTTGACGTAATCCATTGTCTTTTCTGTGTCCGTAAGACCTTTGTCGGTATTTGGCATGGGTAATATGGTATCCACACCACCTTCGATTAAATACCGCACCAGAGGTTCGGTAATTTCTCTGGGTTCACGTAAATGTGAATGCCCGCTTACCATGGCATCTACTAATGTAGTTTTACTAAGCATTTTCTCCTCTTTTCTTTCTAGGACTATAATTCTCAACGGACAAGTCCACCCTTCTTCTACCATAAATAACAGAAATAGGAAAGCCGCGGTTTTGCAAATGCAAAACCGCGGCAAAGACTCATACGATTCATCTGGCACAAAGCTTGTAAGCTCGCGCAATGGTCGCTCGCATTCGCCAGCAACGTAAGAAGGCGATAGAGCCCAGTGAAAAGGAGTTTGCTCCCGAATCGTAGAGCACATCTATATCAGACGGCCCAAGGATCCCGCCTCCGGCATTGATATGTTTGCGGAAACCTGCCGCTCGTAACTCTCTTACATAATGAGCTACGTGAGGCAAAAGTTCTTTACCCGAATAACCCCCAGGCTGTTTGAAGCCACGCTTGATGAGCGGAGAAACATCTGACCCAAATATTTTCCGACGATCAATGCCAAACTTTGGAAGATCGTCCCATGGAATGGTATTGGACAGCGTGAGTCCAGCACAGTATCGATCATTGCCTATTTCTTGCGCGTATTCAACAGGAAACAGAACGCTAATCTTTGGGACAAGTGGCAGACCTAACATCCCAAGCATATTCATATCTCTCTGTGATTGACCCACCAACTCTTGAAGCATTTCCTCCATGTTTTCTCCAGTATTTGGGCAGGAGTAGTTGATCTGAACTCCCAACAAATCCTGTAAAAACGGCCACCACTTCAAAAGTGAGGCGATGTAAACCTGGAAGGTAGACATCTCCAAATTCTTCTCTTGGACAGTCTTGCCAATCGCCATGATAGAAATAAAAAATGGTCTAGTTTGTTTTTGCCATTCTCCCATTTCAATCAAAGAATTGATACCCGGACCACTCAAGGCTACCGCATTCAATGCCGAGCCATAAAGCCAACTTCGTGGACTTACATATACACACCTTGGTAGAAATTCTTGGGGTGTAATGCCATCTTTTTCCATTGGCATATTGCCCTTATTCGACTGGGCAGTTGTAGTCTTAGCTGTCAACGTGAGCCCATCGAAAGTGAGACCAAAAAATTTCAAATAACGGTGAGGGGGATATCCTTCACCAAAAAAACCTTGCACTCCAGATGCACCCCAAATAGGGCCAAACTTAGCCAATCTATCAGTCATAGCTTTCACATCCTTTCAAAAAACTCCCAACTGAAAGATAGCACAGAGGCCTATTTAGTTAAAATAAAAAAATAGCAATTTCAAATCATTAAATTGGTAAATTAAAATAAATAATGTTATAACACAGGGCGGAAGGAGTTTCTATGACGGCAATGGGACTGATCAGGAGCACGATCTTAATGAAGTTTGTCAGAGACACAATAAGTGGGCCAAGAAGAAAGCTGAAGGTGCTCATGCCCGAGCTCCTTGCAATGCGAGAAGAACTTAGGGTGATCCGAAAATTACCGCCACTTTCAGGTGTTACAAAATTTTTTGAGGTGGTATCCCCATGGCAAAACAGGTTCGAACAAATCACCAAAGAATTTAGGGCTGTCAACTACGGCCAGTATGATGAGGAGATTAAACTTCTGGAAGTATTGGCGAACTACTTCAAAGAGGCCACCAATACAAGCAAAGAAGCAAAGGAGAACGAAACCTTTGCTCGAGCATTTTTGAATCTGTATACCAAGTCAATTCCCGACACTATTAGTCTTCTGCGGTGTCACTTCAACTGACGTGCTCGCTCTACACTCTCGCAAGAGTGCGGAGCATTTTTATTTAATAACTTTTTTTAGAGCAGAGATAAATTTATCTAAATCAGATTTTTTGCTATCGCGACCCAAAGTAATACGCAGAGAAGAAGAAGCACACTCAGACCTTCCCAGACTTTCAATAACGTAAGAGCCATTTTCCAGCGAAAGAGTATGACACGCCGAAGCAGCCGAGACTGCAAAACCCAAAGTATCTAATTTAATGACTAGGAATTCGGAATCTAAAGGGTTACTTTGAGGACTGCCCTTTGGGGCAAAATCCTTCAAGGGCAGTCCTCTGGGACCAGAACCAAAACATACATTTATATTATTAGGCAAACGGTTTTCTAAACCGCCATTTAAAGAAGCGTTTGGAATTTCTTTAATAATTTTGGTAATAGAATAGTCGCGTAATCGCGTTAGGCGCAGTGATTCTTTTTCTCTCATTTTCATTGCTATCTCCAAAGCCTTGGCGAGGCCAACTGCACCGGCCACATTTTCTGTTCCCGATCTCAAACCGCCTTCCTGTCCCCCACCAAAAACAATCGGGGAGATTGAAACCCCATGTTTGACTGCCAAAAGTCCCATCCCCCTCGGCCCATAGATTTTGATACCGTCCAAAACAAGCAAGTCCGCCCCCAGTCGCTCCAAAGAGACATCTTCATAAAGAGCGCTTTGACTAGCATCTACCAGAAAATATGGATATTTAAAATTATTTTTTTGCTTAAATTCTTTAATTATGCGAGAAATTTTTTGGATAGGTTCTATAGTGCCAATTTCATTATTGGCATGTTGGACTATAACTAAAATAGTATTTTCTTTTATTTCTTTTTTTATTGATTCAGGATTTATCCTTCCACTTCGGTCAGGGTAAATAAAAGAAACTTCCACCTCTTTATTCTTTAATAAAAATTTTATTGGTTCTAAAACTGCTGGATGCTCTATCGCTCCCACTATAATATGGGGCAGGATTAAAGGGTCACCCTTTGGGGCAAGGGTCTTCAAGGGTGACCCTTGGAAAAACTGTCCTTGGCTTTTCAAAACACCTAAAATGGCGATGTTTAAAGACTCGGTACCACCACTAGTAAAAAATAATTCGCTCCCACGACAACGCAAAACCCGAGCGATATTTATCCTCGCTTCCTCCAATAAGGTTTTGGCTTCCTCACCTTCTGTGTGTAAAGAAGAAGGATTTGCCCAAAACTTTTTTTGGACTTTTCTCATTTCTTCTTCTACTTTAGAATCAACGGGTGTAATAGAAGCATAATCTAAAAACACTCTTTTTCCTTTTTTTCCCATATTTTGGATAATATCATATTTAGTGTATAATGTTTGCTATGTCAATCGATTGGAGTTTAGTTGTTTTTTTTATTCCTTTTATCACCTTGGGGGTGGCTTTGTTGGCCCTTGTTCTTTCTATATTAATGCATGTGCGAGTTAAGAAGATTTTTAGAAGCGCCAATTCTAGTGATATTGAAAAGCTCTTAAAATTGCACACCAAAACATTAGAAGACTTTGTACAGTTTAAAACCGGAGCAACAGAGTATATGAAATCATTAGACCACAGAATAAAAAAGAAAACAATGAACGCTTCCACCGTGAGATTCAACCCATTTCAGGGAGAAGGTGTTGGCGGTAACCAAAGTTTTTCGGTAAGTCTCACTGATGAAGAGGGAAACGGAGTAGTCATAACAAGCATGCACACCAGAGAGAGAACAAATGTTTTTGCCAAACAACTCCAAAATTGGGGGAGTGAACATAAATTGGGGGAGGAGGAAAGAGAGGCTATTTTAAATTCCAAATCCAAGGTTTAAAATTCCACAACTAAAAATCATATGAAAATTCCATCAAAAAAAGAAATAGGAAATCTATTGTCGCGATCCCCCATCGTCGTGGTGATGGGTCATATTGATCATGGCAAATCTACCCTGCTTGACTACATAAGGAAAACAAACACTACCAAAAAAGAAGCAGGCGGTATCACCCAACACGTATCTGCTTACGAAGCGGAGGTGACTGTTTCCGGAGAGGAGAGGAAAATGACTTTTCTAGACACTCCCGGACATGAAGCTTTTTGTTCCGTAAGAGAACGGAGTGCCCAAGTAGCGGATATAGCAGTGCTTATAGTTTCTGCAGAAGACGGTGTAAAACCGCAAACCATTGAGGCGCTAAACTGTATCACCAAAGGCTCTATGCCATTTATTGTTGCCTTAAATAAAATAGACAGGACAGGGGTCAATCTAGATAAAGTCAAACAAGACTTGGCCGAAAATGGAATACTAGTAGAAGGCTGGGGCGGCACAGTGCCGATAGTAGCAATCTCCGGCAAAACCGGAGAGGGTGTCCCCGAGTTATTGGAGATGATCGCCCTGCAATCCGACATTGAAGAATTAAAAGGTGATCCTTCTGCTTTGGCCGAAGGTTTTGTAATAGAGAGTGACTTAAATCCAAAGCAAGGTATTTCTGCCACCCTCTTAATCAAAAATGGAACTTTAAAGACTGGGATGTTTGTGGCGACTCATGGAGCATACGCACCCATAAGAGCGATAGAAAACTACAAAGGGGAAAATTTACAAGAAGCAAGTTTTTCCAGTCCGGTAAAAATAGTAGGTTGGAGTGCGGGGCCATCGGTTGGTTCTCAATTTAAAACTTTGTTGAAAAAAGAAGATGCTTTAGAATTTGCAGCCAAAAATATTGATTTAGAAATAAAAGAATATCAAGAAAATATCCCAAGCGATTCTGCTTTTTTGGAAGTAGTTGTCAAGGCAGATACTTTTGGATCATTAAATGCCATAGAACATGAGCTTTTAAAGCTGAGGAACCCCAAAATCGCTGTGAAGATAATATCAAAAGGGGTGGGCAATATTACCGAAAAAGATCTCAAAGTCGCCAATATAAAAAATAGTTTGGTATTGGGTTTTAACATTGAAGCCGATAAAAGCGCTCAAGCGCTTGCCATGCGTGATAATACAGAAATAAAAACATATAAAATAATTTACGAACTAATAGATTATGTTAAAGAAAAAATAAAAGAAAATACTCCAGTAGAGACGGTGAAAACTGTGACTGGCATAGTCAAAATAATTAGAATATTCAGTAAGAACAAAGATAAGCAAGTCCTCGGGGGCCGTATAGAAGAAGGAGAAATAAAATTAGGCGGTGTAGTTGAAATATTAAGAAGAGATTCTATTATTGGCACCGGTAAAATAAAAGAGCTTCAAACTCAAAAAATAAAAACCAACATAGTAAAAGAAGGTCAGGAATTTGGCATGATGTTGGAGTCAAAAATAGAGTTGGTGGCAGGAGATATTTTGAAAGCCACATCTTTAATAAAACAAGAATCTCACTAAACCACAACACATGCGCTCCATAAAAAAACATAAAGACGAAAAGTCTGCTTCTCTTATTTCCAGATTTGCTGCAGAATACTTCGGCATTGAATCAAACAGAGATTCTCTTATTACTATAACCAGAGTAGATATGTTGGATAGGGGCAGACGAGCTTTGGTATATTTCACCGCTCTACCAACAGAAAAAGAAGCCACCGCTTTGGAATTTGCTATGCGCCGAAGAAATGATTTTCGTCAATTTATAATGACCAAAAAATCTTTTGGCTTCGCACCAAAAATAGATTTCTGCATAGATCTCGGCGAACACAATAGACAAAGGATTGATGAACTTTCAAACGAATCCGTCAGCTAATGGATTGAAACTTCTCCCAATAAAAGCTAAAATACCTTTAAAGGCCACGTGGTGAAGAAGCTAACACGGCAGTCTGCAAAACTGCTACACGAGGGTGCGAATCCCTCCGTGGCCTCATGATTGAGTACGCCGTCGAAAAAAAATACTTTAGAAATTCAAGCTATGCAATTTGGTTCCTTAACTCCATATTCTTTTTTACACTTGTTGTTCTTATTTTTTATGGTAATTTTGGAAAATGGATTTTGTTGTTTCCACTAATCTTTCACATAAGTCCTGTTATAAATTCTTTAATTAAAATTATTAAAAAAGAAAAAAGTGAGATTTATTCAGTAGATTGTATTTGGTTTAATTTAATAATGATTGTTTTGTATTCAATTTTGATGTATAAATTTTAATATGCTCGGATGGCGGAATTGGTATACGCGCAACACTTAAAATGTTGTCCCGCAAGGGTTGTGGGTTCGACTCCCACTCCGAGCACCACGTAGGAAATTTATGTTATAATAAATGTGAGCCGCACCGCTCAAAACCGCAAAAGAACCCGGAGAAAAACATCGGCTCGAACCATATTTTAATTTTGGGGGAAGAAAATTTTTTAATCATAAAAGTCGAAAAATAATTTTTTATAATATACATATGGACAAGAAAATTATTTATGGAATTATCATTGTGGTATTTATTGTTGGCTTAAGTTCATTTTTCCTAAAATCCCCATTTAATCTCAGTGGCGACCCATTTGGTGCTTCCCCAAAGGGAACATCTCCTAATTGTGGTCCAGAAGATAGATATAAATTTGATGTTGCCATAAACTCAAAAGAAGATTTCATTAATTTTCTTAAAACCTCGGAGGGAAAAATTTTAGATCAATATGGCAATAATTGGCTAAAGTTGGATAATTTTAAAGATAAACCCGGGGGAGATGTTAATTGGGATAAGGTACTGTCCTCGGTTGATACTGAAAACATTGGTGGTAAAACTCTTTATGTACTTAACTATAATCCAGGGACTTGTTCTGGATTTAAATTGAAAATGACTGGTGATGGACATGTTTCTAATTATGGTTGCTGTGGAATATAATCGAATTCAAAGAAGAATGCCGCCAAAGAAAAACTTGAAATTGTCAGCGGTGCGGCTCCGCCGCCTTTCCGAATTTTCGCGGGGGGATTTTTTCGCCAAAATACGTTCGGACTAATTCAAGAATACTGCACACATATATTACAATTCACAGGTTTGACTATTGTTGCCCTGCAATCTGTTAATATATATGTATATTTAAAAATCAAACAAAATATATGTCTAATGTATGGAAACAAAATAGAGGGTTTACTCTGATCGAGCTTCTAGTGGTCATTGCAATTATAGGAATCCTTTCTTCGGTAGTTTTAGCTAGTTTAAATGTGGCCAGAGACAGAGCATCCAATGCAAAAGTTAAGGCTCAGATAGCTAGTGCCAGATCTTCTGCCGAATTGTATTCAGATTCAAATGGTGGGTACAGTGGCCTCGCTGGAGACATAGACGGAACTCTTCTTGACTGCACCACTGCTGATTCAATGTTCCAAGATGTTGATTCTGGAATGGTCCAATATACAGATGCCACAACCAACTATCCAGCAGGCACCACTATCAGATGTTCTTCTACTGTTGCAGAATACGCAGTCAGCGCTTCCTTAAATAATGGAAATTTTTGGTGTGTTGATTGGACTGGTGTCGCAAAGGAAGTGGTGGCGATTGACCACATCACAGCTCATCCAGATGCTGATACTACTTGCAATTAAATTCTCATTTTAAAAAATCTTTTTTTATATAGTAGTTTTGTGCTATATTTTTAATATCCGCCCGTAGCTCAGTTGGTAGAGCAGCTCCCTCTTAAGGAGATGGTCGTAGGTTCAATTCCTACCGGGCGGACTCGGTATTTAAAATTGCTGGGGTGGCGGAATTGGTATACGCGCTAGTCTTAGGAACTAGTTCCCTTGTGGATTAGGAGTTCAAGTCTCCTCCCCAGCACAAATCGAATACTTGGAGATTTGTGCTGACTTGAAAGACGGAGGCTGACGAGCCGAGTCGGGGTCGAGTAAAAATTCAGCAGAATTTTATGCGTGACCAAGTCTCCTCCCCAGCACATAGTAGACAAATTTATTTAAATAGTATATAATAGGGAAAGAAGTAAAATAACCGCACAACCTGCGGCAGGAGAAGACTAGTGAACATAAGTATCACGATCAAAGATGCCTTTATCGCGATGATCCTCGCTTGGATCATCCTTGGTGGCGGAATCTGGTTCTGGCCTTACTAATATGCCACGAGACATCTACCCTCACCAAAGCCCTAATCAAGGATGGTTAACCCACAGGCGGTTGACCATCCTAACTTTATCTTGTTTCTTTATTATTTTTGGGCTTGCGATTTATATACTAGCAAGCATCAAGATAGAAAAAAGATTCCAAGAGAAATCAACAACTGCACAAGAAGAACTACAGGACAAAAAAAAGAAGCTCTTGGTAGACGGGGTCAACTACGACACCGGGCTAGAAGAAACAAGTATCCATCTGGGCGGAAAAGACGAGTTCAAGTCGTCTAAGGGGCAAGCCTTCCTTTATATCCGAACCGACCAACCGATGACGGCAGAAAGTCGGAGAGTGGTTGAAGCAAAAATCAAGGAGACTAGCTACATAATCAAAGAGACGGTACGGGTTGACCCACATGGTGTAGCTGTAGAAAAGTTGTCTTCTCGGTACGACGGATTACTAGAACCAGATGAAGCTCTGATCACATGGACAAGAGTTCGTAATCGGATTCTCAAGCTCCTTAGGGAGCACGCAAAGTTCGAGGTAGAGGAATGAGGGGGACGGTACGCCGTCTCCTTTTTTTAATATCTTAATAACTAGCAAAAGTCGCCCTTACGGGCGACTTTTGCATAATTCAGATTCTCATTCTCATAAGCCGAATTCTGTTTCTAAATAGAAATTTATCTGGGCCCAATATTACTACTAGGCTCAAGCGGCACAAATCTTGATTGCTCAAGAAGTACGGCCTTGCACACAGGTAAGAATTTAGCCGTTGCACCCCAAATATTACTATTTGGATTCGCCCCACTTCGCTTTCGCTCCGCGGGGCGGTTTTTTCTTTTCAGAAAAAACCGTCACTGTTCGCATCTCTAGGATTGCTCCCGATGGGCGTTACCCACTACCTTTCCAATTTAAATTGGTATGTGTTCGGACTTTCCTCCCCGTGATTGCGAAGCAATTTTACGGGGCTACTACTCGGAATGAGAATCTGCCACTATTTTAACATACCTATTGAATCCCGCAACTTTTTCCTTGCATTTTTTGGTGAGATGTGATATAAGTAAGAGCGGAAGGAACATTGACTACAGAAAGTCGGGAGGATAAAATGAAAAAACATACAGGTCTTGTGGTTTCAGTTACTTCACTCGGTCTCTCAGTTGGTATATATGTTGCTCTGTTTCTTGGAGCGTCCTTGTATCAATACCTCGTTGAAACCAGCGAGATTGACCTTCGAATAGTTGCTGGGGCAATATGTCTTGCTCATTTTGTGCTAAGTGCAACCATCATCAATGAGCGCCAACGTGGAGCGATGTTTACCCTAGGTCTGCCCATTTGTGATTTAGAATCAGGACCATATTTTGCCTTCTTTCCGTTGTTCTACATACGGACAGCGACAAGAAATATAGTCCAGATAGAAATAGGAGTATTAACTCCAGAAGAAAGAGAGAAAGCCAAAACTCTCGAAAGTTCAGCTTCTGTGTTTCTTTTTGAAGAGCCTCTCCATATCAACTGGGCAGATCTCAAATCGGCCCACTATGATAGCTCTGAACAAAAAAAGGCTGAGATAGAAAGATTCAAGAATAATCCCCTCGCCGAGGCTCTTGTGACAGCAACACACCTTACAGTGAGGTTCGAGATCTTCAGTTACATTGCTGTCGTAAGAAAAGCTGGTAGTTTGCCAGAAGCCATTGAGCTTATTCAAAAAGCGGCTACTTCGGCCCTCATCACTTATGCGGGCAAATCATTTGTCGCCAGAGCCATAGCCAACATGGAAGATGTGGATGAATGGCTCAAAAAGAGAGTGGAAGACTTTGTAGCTGACCCGGGTAGTGATAGGTATAAGGAAGATCCTACTCGTTCGTGGGGCGTCAACATCAGGAAAACGCAAATCACTCGTATGGGCACAGCCAAGAGACTGAGTGAAGCACAAGCAGATAAAGGAAAGGTTATCTACGCGGCTCACGCTGAGAGGTTTAGGCTCGAAGAAGTCGCCGCCGGTGAAGCAGAAGCTACCAGAATTAAGGCTCTCTCGGAACGGATCAAACTCGCACAAGAGGGTGCCGGCCGTGCCGATGCAGAGAGACTTTTGCTCTTTGCCAGACAAGAGGGTTTTGCCAAGCTAGCAGAACTCGCAGGAACAACTGTCGGACAATTTGTTCTGCAGCTAGAAGTTCTTGAAAAGGGCTTATCAGCAGGAAAAGCAATTGTTCTTCCGATGGAACTGTCGCGAATTGTAAACGTACTTAGTGAGAAATTTACCCCATCTTCACTAACGCCTCTTAAATAATGGGTTCCCAGCCGTCGTCCACCCAAGGTGGACGACGGCTTGACTTTTTCATACATTATGCTAAAATAGTAGAAGATTCGGGAGGATCTTTAAAATGACTTGGTTTATTGCAAGCGTTATAATTTTTCTCGCAGCCCTGTGGAAATTTCCAAAGTTACGAGAATGGCTTCTTAGTCAATCGGGAGATAAGAGGATAAAAGACACCAAAATCCTCATCGCAGTCGGAATCGGCATTTTCAACTTCATTGTCTGGGCGATGATTCCGTGGTTGTGGGAGGTACTTTACTATAAGTGGTACACTCTCGTTTGTTTCAACCTCGGATTTTGGGCGGTGCTGTACCTTCGCACCATCAAGACAAAGGATGAGGTAACCGGAAAGGATACCAAAGAAGACAACCAGACCGCGAGCAAGTTGGCAAGTATCATTGCTCTAGTGGTTGTGGGAGGGCTCATTACCACCGCTGTGTACAAAATTAGACAGGGTGATCTCTCCAAAGAGGAATACGACCAAAAAGTTGCCACAGAAAAGGTAATGAGAGAGACGTTTGCCGTAGAGCCGATTTTGCAGGCTATCGCCTCATGCCAGCCAGCAAACGAATTTGACTCTGTGGACAAGGTGAAAGCGGCTCGAGAGACCTACCTAAAAGACGGCGTCGAAGGATGGCTGTCTTCATCAGATTGTTGGACAGAGAGATTAGGTGGCATGTCTTTCAATCTGGCATATCGCACAGCACCAAAAGACGAGCTTAGCGAGATGGTTAAAATCCCGACCGTACCGCGAAACTATGGGCTGTTCATCGACTCTCCGCAAAATTATGTAGCGGAAATAAATGGAGACAAGAATCTTATAGAAAAAAAGGGAGAGAAGAAAGACGTTACAGCGTACACCCTGAAGTTTAGTGGTGTTGGGGAACCAGCTAAAATCAGAGTCTACATGAGGACGAGATAGGGTTATTGGGGAGCACGAGCTCCCCTTTTTTTATTTATTTTTATCCTTTGACTCCACTCAGGATTTCGCTTCGCTCAACAGAAAAACCCGCTACAAGTGATACCGAAAGTACCTAAGACCAGACGTAAAATACCGTATACAGAAAACATAACGAAAAGTCCGATGATCCCATATTTCACATTATTTCTATTTTTTTCCAAATCACTACTATCTGCCTTCCAGATCATCTCCGCTATGCCATAAAATAAAAAGGCGGTAGCGACAACAAACCCAAGTATAATAAGTGGGTTTAAAATAAGATTGGCGATTTTGCCCAAAAGGTCTGTGACGGCTGTTATGGTGGCAGCAAGCATACTTGTATTTTAGCAAACAAACCCAACTTCGCAACCCACTTCGTTAAAACTTCGCTGGTCAAAGCAAGCTTCGCTGGGTAAATAAAAATGCGGAAGAGTTATCCCCCGCAATTTTTATTACAGACTTTAAAGAGATTATCTAGGAATAAGAGGACCTACAGCAGGACCACTGTCTTGATTGATACCAACAGCATTGCCTATAAATCTTACCAATCCCCAAACAGAAGCCATGACGAAGAGAGCGACTACCCCCCAGATCATAGTCTTTTTGGCTTGATCTTTGTTGTCTTCTTTGCCAAAGATATACATTACCAAACCATAGAAAAATCCAAGCAAGGCTAGGGCAAAGACGATAGGGATGATTTTGTTTACTATATTGCCCACATCAGTAATCAAAGTATCTATGTTGCCCAAAGCGGCAAAAGAAGTGATAGGAAGCGCCAAAGCTCCTACAATCAATGCACCGATTTTAGTTTTTGTTTTCATAATTTTTTCTTGTCCCGTGAGAATCTATTAAAATTCTTTTACGGGATAAACTAATAATTCTTATAATAATTTTGATTAAAATGAACGACCATTTTTAATTCCCTTTAAGATACCATTTTTAAGGCAATAGTTCAATGGGGATAATCCCCAACTAGACTATTTTATAGTTGGGATAGTACCTGTTGTACCCGTCGGTATTGTTAATTCCCTCTGCATAAAGGCCACAAGCCCCCAGACAGAAGACATCACAAACAAAGCTATCACCCCCCAGTACATAATTTTTTTGCCTTCATCTTTGTCGCCACCCGAAGACCAAATGTATTTGGCCACCCCCCAAAAGAAAAACAGCACAGCCAAGGTAAATGCGAGTGGTACAAGGATTCTAACTACTATATTATCTTTCAGGTTACTAAGTAAGGCTTCTGTCAATATAAACTGGGCGTTGGCAAAAATAGGTAGCGCGATTAAAGCAAAAGTAAGGGAAATCTTTTTAAACATTTTATTTTAATTATTTAATAAGTTATTATTCAAGCCACCATGTTGAATCCGATGATTCAATCCCGGGTTTATCTATATTTTTTATATCTGGTATCGTAAGTTCATTCCTTATAAAAGTAATTATACCCCAGATAGAAAAGGCTACAAATATGCCGACAATGCCCCAAACCATCACCTGCTTACCCTCTTTGGCGGCATCTTCGCTCCCAGCCCCCGTCCTTATATACTTGGCCACCCCCCAAAAGAAATAGAACAAACACAAAGCAAAAGCGAGTGGCACAAGTATATTGGTTACTATTTTAAAAGCCGCGTTTATAAGTTCAATCATAATCTTTATTTTTTAAAATTTATCTGCGGTATGACGGGAGTCCCAGAACCAAAACCAAATTCGCTCCGGAGGAAAGAAATAAGGCCCCAAATAGTCACCAAAACAAAGAGGCCTACCACCCCCCAAATAAGAAAATTTTTGCTGTCTTTGAGATCCTTTTCACTGCCAGCCGATTTTATAAATCTCGCCACTCCATAGACGAACACGAGAAAAGCAACTGCACCCAAAAACGGTAAAACCGCAAGACCTATACTAATGAAGAGTCCTATGATTTGGGTTAGATTTTGGGGTTCTGCTACGGCTGCCATCTTGTTTTAATTATTTTTAATTTTATGCTTTTAATTGATCAATGGTCGCGCCAATCGCTTTTGAAATAACCCAGGCGCCCAAAAGTATAGCCGCCCCTATAACCGCCCAGAGCAAGGCATCGTGCGCCTTTTTGATTTGACCTGGGTCCCCCCTCGCGGTCACATAGAGGAAGCCTGCCCACATAATCATAAGCACCGCTACCACCCCACCAATAGGTATCAAAATATCGTTTACTATGGTTTCTATAAGACCTTTGATGGTGTCTTTTTTGAATGGGTTTTCTATTTTTATGTTCATTGAAACATCCTTCGCTGGAGGATTGAGCTCTCCGGGAGATGGTGGGTCAACTGCTAAAGTAAGTATGGGAACAATAAAAACCATCATTATAACTCCGGAAATAAAATAACTTAAAATATTTTTTTTATTTTTAAACATAAAGATTGATTGATTTATTTATAGATATATCTATTGGCACACTACTTGGATCTCTGAGCAAAGCCTTGATAATAGTCCCCACAATAATCCACGCAGCCAAAATAAAGACTAGCCCTATAAAGACTTTCCAGATCATTTCTTTGGCCGCTGACTTTTCGTCAGCGATACCGGTAGTCATAAGTTTAAAACCAGCCCAAGCAAAAACCCCAGCCGCTACCGGCACCGCAATCATTATAATCCAATTTATAATATTATTTACAAGTTTTAAAAGATCTTGGTAACCACAATTAGGACTGCAGTTCGGTATAATTTGAGCACTCACAAAAACAGGAATTATTAAAATAAACAAAATCAGAAACAGTAGCAGAATGTCTATTTTTTTATTTGTATTGCTTATCTTCATTCTTTATTTTATTCTTTCTCCCCTCTCCTTCGCAAGGAGAGGGGTCGGGGTTAGGTCGTAAGTTATTTTGATAACAAACTAGAAATCTCCCTTTGGACCCTCACGACAGCTTCTCCTGTCCTAGCTCTACCACTTGTAATTGATTCTATCATGTTTTTAAATATAAGATCTGTTTCAATTGGCGCTGGATCAAGCCATGATTTAGCCCTAATAGCACTATCATAAAAAACGCTCTCATATGCATTTACAGGTCTCTTGTTTAAAAGATCTCGCCTTGCTGGAGGCAATTTCAAAGTTTCGCTGAAGGCAGTCGCTCCCTCTACTCCGGATAAAACAGAAACCACAGCAAACGCGGCGCTCGGATTTTTTGATGATTTAGTGATAGATAAAGCATTGAAATTGGCAAAGGAGACCCCGTTGCCACCCTCGCGAGAAACGGGTACCGTCGCCACATCAAAATTTAAGTTTGGATTTTTTAATTGCAAATTCCCAATCTCACTGGCAAAACCAAAATACAGAGCCAAATCGCCCCCCAAAAAGTAATTGGTAGAATTTGGCAAAGAGCGGTTCCAAGAGTAGGAAGGTTTGGCTGGATTGCCAAATTCGGTATAAAAATTGACCGCAGCTTCCGCCGGGATAGTCGGCTTATTAAAAGAGTCGGCAAAAACAGTCTGCACCCTATCTCCGCTCCAAATACTGACCGGTGTGCCAGCTTGCATCGCCAAATTCAAAATTATTTCTTTAGCATTTGATATGTTTGCAAATTCACCAAAGGAGACTGCGCTCCTCAAAATGTTTAGGGCGCCATCTTTGATAGATATAGTATTGGCCAGACTATAAAATTCGTCCCAATATTTTGGCGGCTCGGTGATTTTAACCCCCGTAAATATAGACCGATTCCAATACATCACTAATGGATCAACTGATGTGGGTAGCGCCATTATGCCCTCTGGAGCCATATAAACTTCAGCTCCTTCTATAAAAGAATCTTTGAATTGCCTTTGGGTAAAAACATTGTATGGTATGGCAAATATTTTGTTGCGATGTTTTAATATTTTAGAGCTAGGCAACATAAAAATATCCGGACCGTCACCAGAAGCTAAGCTTTCTATAAAATCAGTGTCAAAATTTTCTTCGGTTTTTTCAACATATTGGACATTGTATTCTTTGCTTTGGTATAAAGAAGTTTTTTGAATAATTTCATTAAAATCGGTTTGAAGTATGGTGCCCCAGACCACAACCGTAACGGCATCTCCGGAGTTTCCCCTATAAGTTGAAAATACAATCACGCCTCCAATCAAAAACACCGCAAAAACTCCCATCAAAATTATCTGAAATTTTGTCATAGCTTTATTATACAGAAACTAAAAAGCCTCTGCACTCTTAAAAGTGAATTACTTCCACCAATCCACATGTCAAGGTTGAACCTTGACATTAAATATTATAAAATATTTATATGCAAAAAAGAGATTTCAAAAACTTCTCAGAAAAAGAAATCTACCATGTTTACAACAGGGGCACAAATAAAGAAAATTTATTTCGCGATAAACAGGATTATAAAGCTTTTCTTTATAGATTAGGTCTTGCAATTGGAATAAAATCGGATGACTTAAATAAAAATGGCATGACCCAATCTCCGAAATCACGAGTGAGGATAACCAAATCCCCTGGTGATCTTTTTAAGTTGCACTCATTTTGTCTTATGCCGAACCATTTCCATTTACTTATCGAGCAAAAATCTAACGTCTCAATATCTTTATTGATACAAAAAATTTGCACTAGTTTTTCAATGTATATAAATAAAAAATACAAAAGAGTTGGTCATTTATTTCAAGGTAATTTCAAATCTGTTCCAATAGAATCAAATCCGCAACTTATTTGGACCACATCTTACATTCATATGAATCCAGTTAAAAGCAATCTGGTTACTAGACCAGAAGAATACGACTGGAGTAGTTACAATGACTATATAAGGGACAGAAATTTACCAATAATTTACAAAGATTTTATTGTTGATATTTTTGAAAATAAAGAAAATCTTATTAAACAAACTTTGGCTCTTAAGAACAAAGATTTTATGTCAAGGTTGAACCTTGACATTTAAATGTGTTGATAAATAGGAGTTTTTTGTCTAATTACAGACAAATGAAAGAGGCGATGGAGTCGCCGTCGCGCAATTTCATAATACGCACCCCTTGGGTAGATCTGCCGAGAGACGGTATTTCGGAAAGACCTAAACGGATAACTTGGCTCTTTTTGGACATTGCCACTGCCTCTTCTTCCTCGCCAGTCACTATACTAGATGCAATTATCTCGCCAGTTTTGGCTGTCACATTGCTAGTTTTAATACCAGAACCACCTCGTTTTTGAATCTTATATTCTTTGATAGCTGTCTTTTTACCAAAACCATTGGCACCCATAGTAACTAGGGCGGCGTCTTTTTCAGTCTCTTTAGGAACTGGGTGAGCACCAATAACTCTATCTCCCTTTTTTAGTTTTATAACCCTGACACCTCCGGCGGTGCGACCCATTTCTCTCACATCTCCTTCTTTAAACCTTATGGATTGACCTTTAGATGTGACTACCATACAAGAGTCGCCCTTGCTTACTCCAGAAACAGAAATTAGTTTATCACCTAGAGAAAGTTTGATGGCAATAATACCACTCGAGCGTACATCATGGAAACTGCTAGCGGAAACTTTTTTGCCAGTTCCTTCTTCGGTCACCATCATCAAAGAAAAGTCTTTATTTTCTTTCAAATCCGCAGATATAGGCAAAATAGAAGTAACTCTCTCACCTTCGGAGAGAGATATAAAGTTCATAATAGATTTGCCACGAGTAGCACGTTTACCTTCTGGCAATTCATACATTTTTATTTGATAAGCCTTGCCACGATCAGTAAAGAACAATAGGTCAGAATGGGTGCTGGCTGTCAGGAAATTGGTGACAAAATCTTCTTCTTTGGTATCCAAATCAACCACTCCTACTCCGCCTCGTTTTTGTTTTTTGTATTCATCTGGACCAGTCCTTTTTACGTATCCGCCAGCAGTCAAAATCAGAGTATTTTCTTCATCGGCAATAATATCTTCCATCGACAAAACTTTGACGCCACCCTTGACCACCTTGGTCCTTCTGTCATCTCCATACTTTTCGGAAATATCTGAAAGCTCTTTTTTGATTATAGAAAGCACTCTTTTGGGATTGGCCAAAATATTTTTGAGTTCAGCCATAAGACTTTGAACTTCAGAAAGTTCATCTTCTATCTTTTGTCTTTCTAGGCCAGCCAATTTTTGGAGTCTCATTTCCAAAATAGCGTTTGCTTGCAATTCTGAAAATCTAAACTCTTTCATCAGGTTAGCCCTAGCTGTATCTACATCTTTAGATTTTTTGATAAGCTTTATGATCTCGTCTATATGATCTAACGCTTTTTTGAGACCAAGCAAAATATGCTCTCTTGCTTCTGCTTCTTTCAAATCAAACTCTGTCCTACGTCTAACCACAATATGTCGATGCTTCACAAACTCCTCCAAAATACCTTTAAGAGAAAGAGTCTGGGGCACACCGTCCACCAAAGCCACCAAATTTAGATGGAAAGTATCTTCAAGCTGAGTGTGTTTATAGAGAAAATTTAAAACCTTTTGTGGGTGACTGCTACTTTTGAGTTCAATGACAACTCTGATGTCTTTGGTCGATTCGTCTCTTATATCTTTTATACCTTCAAGTTTTTTATCTTTGATAAGCTCAACTATCTTTTCTATCATAGCCGACTTGTTTACCCTATAAGGTATCGAGGTAATGATAATCTTAGAAGTATTTTTTTCTTCTACTATCTCCGCCACCCCACGAGCGACTATGCCTCCACGACCAGTGGTATAAGCATGCAAGATATCTTTACTATTAAAAATCACTCCGCCCAATGGGAAATCGGGTCCTTGCACAAACTGTAATAAATCTTCGGTAGTAGCGTCTTTGTTATCTATGAGGAAAGCAGTCGCATCTACCACCTCGCGGAGATTGTGAGGAGGAATATTGGTCGCCATACCAACGGCAATACCGAGTGTACCGTTTAATAAAAGTTGAGGGGCGGTAGCGGGTAAAACGCTCGGCTCTTTTTTGGTAGCATCATAGTTTGGTACCCAATCGACTGTTTCTTTATTTATATCTTTTAAAAGTTCCCCCGCTATTTTACCCATTTTGGCTTCGGTATAACGCATCGCGGCTGGACTATCGCCATCAACCGAGCCAAAGTTTCCTTGCCCTATAATGAGCGGGTATCTCGTGGCAAAATCTTGAGCCATTTTTACCATAGAGTCATACACGGCGACATCACCGTGGGGATGATAATTGGCCAAAACCTCTCCCACTACCGCAGCCGACTTTCGAGTTTTGGCGGAAGCGGTAAGTCCGATTGAATGCATGGCGTAGAGAATGCGACGATGAACCGGCTTTAGTCCGTCACGCACATCCGGCAAAGCCCTATCGGTAATAACCGACATTGCATAGTCAATAAAAGACTTCTTCATTTCGCTTACAATAGAACGCGAAATAACGCCCGTATGAGCGTCTATTTTATCTATTTCACCTCCTGCGTCTTCATTTTTGTCTTCTTTCTTAGCCATTTATAAATCTATTATAGCAAAAACAGGCCTTATTTTCAAGGCTTTTATAATCTTTTATTTTCTTTCGTAAACCTCGATGCCAGTAATAAACGGGACAAAAACATCTGAGAGTGAACTTGTAAATTCTTTATATTGTTTATTGATTTCACCAAAAGCAGCCTTAAAAGTTTCTTTTGTGCTTTGAACAGGTGAAGGAGCCAGGTCCAGAGAAACTGCAGTCGCCACATTATTTTTAGATTTTTGTTCTGCCACTACACTCTCTTTCCCAAAACTTAAGTATCCTTTATAAAAAGCGAAGCTACTAAAAATAAGAACCGAAAGAGTGATGGTCAAACCAAGCGCCCATTTATTTCGATGTTCTTCGGATTTTTCCATTATTGAATTGTATTTTTTTAATAACATTTTATTGTTCCTGTAACAGGATAATCTCTCCACCTTTACCTTCCAAATCTTTTTTCTTCACGGTCAATTTTTCGATTGGCTTTAACCCTTCACTACCTCCTTCTTTCAAAAAAGATTTGAGAGATGTGCCATCAAAGTTCATGGGTACAATTATAGAAGGTTCAAGCGACACTGCAAACTTATAAGCCTCGGCTGGACTCAAAATTCCAGTCGAAGGACCTCCAATGGGTACAAAAAGTATATCCACACCGTCAATCCCCGCTTTGGTCTCGCTTGGTATTTTAGCGCTACCCAAAGCTCCCAAAAAACAGAGGTTCATGTTTTCAAAATTGACAGTGTATATGGTATTGATTTTAGCCCCCTCCTCTTGTCCTGAGAAATTTGAAGGGTAATTAGAAGAGCTGGGTAGCCCTTTTATAAAAACTCCCTGTATTTCGTATTCGCCTGGGCCATTTATAATGAAAGCTTGTTTTTCTCCTCTATTTACCTGAGAAGTGCCATTCATGTCTGGATGATTTAAGGAAATAAGAGCAATATCAGCACCAAAATTACTGACTTTAAATTTGGACTTCTTTGATACTGGATCAAACGCCAAAACTGTGTCCCCAAACTGGACCTTAAAAGACTGGACCCCTTGATATGAAATAATCATAAAGCCATTTTAGCATAAAATCTGAAAATTAAAACTTCCTTTTTTAAAATTTTCTGCGAAGCTGTTTGTGGAAACTCAGAGCAAATCGGTGCGCCTCTGAGTTTGAGAGTAAAATTTCTCTCTCCAGTTGAGACCATTTTTTACCTTTCGTGAGCAAAGCCCCGCGATCTGCCAAAATTTCTTTGGGTTTATGCCTTTCATTTTTGACCACTGAGACGGTCGGTGTTTGTACCCCGTTTTCTCTTAAAACTTTCTCTATTGCCCTTTTTTGCGCCAACCCACCATCTACCACAAAAAGATTTGGCATCGGCCATTCTTTGTGCACCAAGCGACGAGTGAGGATTTCGGAAAGCGCTTTTATGTCGTTTACTCCTGAATTATATTTGATTTTAAATTTTCTATAATCAGATTTTTTAACTTCTCTATTTTCCACTACTGTCATAACCCCCACCATATTCGTCCCTGATAAATGTGCAACGTCATAACTTTCTATCCTAAAATTTTTAGTGTCAAAGGCGCCCTTTGACACTTGATCTTTTATCAAAGAAATGTCTTGAATATGACTTAGGGTAAATAATGTTTTTTTAATTTTTTGAGCTTTTTCAAATTCGCGGGCTTTAGCGAAATCTTTCATCTGTTTTCCCAAATTCTTAATCAATTTTTGTTTATTACTTTCAAAAAATAAAATGATATTTTGGATTTGTTTGGCATATTCTATTTGAGATATATCACCAGTACAGACACCCGGACAGAGCCCAATCTGGCGATTAAAACACCCCACCCCCTGCCCCCTCCCCAAAGGGGATGGGGGGAAAGAAGAAGTGTCCGATATCTGTTTTCCCCTACCCTTTGGGGAGGGAATTAAGGGGTTTAGTGATGGAATACATTTATCCCTAAAAGGAAACATTTTGCGTACAATTTTCATGGCCTCTTTAAGCTGACTTCCGTTTGGAAATGGTCCAAATTTATATTTTATTTTTATGTCAAGGTTCAACCTTGACTCTTCAAGCTCTCTGCCTCGCATTGTCAAAACCCGAGGGAACTCTTCATTGGTAATAACGACAAAATTAAAACTGCGATTATCTTTTTCTTTTATGTTCGCCTCGGGCTCTAATTTTTTGATGAGGTTTGCCTCCAAAACAAGCGCTTCCAAGACTGAATCTGTTTTTATGTATTCTATTTCATCAAATTCTGAGAGCATTTTAGAAATCAGCGGACTTCGTGTATTTACAATATCTTGATTAAAATAACTCCTGACTCGATCACGAAGCGAAGTCGCTTTACCGACATATAAAACTTTTTTCTTACGTAAGCCGCCTTCACCACGCTTCGACGTGCCGAGAAATAAATACACCCCGGGCGTATCTGGTAATTTAGAAATTATTTTTTTTATATCTTTATTTTGAGCCATATTTTAAGTATACAAGTTTACAAAACACAAAAATACTTGACAGAATTTGTGGGTATGCTATACTTTTATCAGAATACGAGTTGGGGTTTTCTCCCGTTCCATGGATGCGGAGACATACTGCTTTACCTCAGAGCTTGTGGTCAGTCCAGCGTACCAAAGTCTGGAAAGGCATCTAAAAAAATGAGCAGGAGAGGTGTCCTGCTGGGTATGCTCTTACAAATAGCAGCCAGCGAAGATATGGAGAGGATGAGTTGAATTTCAGTTTACAAAATTAAAGGGCATACTCGAAACCGCCACGGCACCCTCCAGCCGTGGCATTTTTTATTTATTTTACTTTAAAACTTTTTTCAAATACTTGCCTGTATATGAATTTTTGTTGTTTGCCACTTCCTCGGGAGTACCTTTAGCGATGAGTTGTCCACCACCATTTCCCCCATCCGGACCGATATCAAAAACATAATCGCAAGATTTTATGATATCCATATTGTGTTCAATAACTATCACCGTGTTCCCTTTGTTAACCAATTTTTGTAAAATCTCAATTAATTTTTTGACATCTTCATAATGCAAACCAATAGTTGGCTCATCAAGTAAGTAAATAGTTTTCTGTAAATGAGGCCTATAAAGCTCGCTAGATATTTTGACTCTTTGGGCTTCCCCGCCAGAGAGGGTCGTCGCTGACTGCCCCAATTCTAAGTACCCTAAGCCCACTTCGTTTAAAGTTTTCAGTCTGTCTGAAATAGCTGGGATATCTTCAAAAAACTTGAGTGCCTCTTCGACTGTCATTTTCAAGACATCATAAATATTTTTATTTTTATATCTGACTTCCAACGTCTCTTTCATAAACCTCTTACCCCCACACACATCGCAGGGTACATAAACGGTCGGCAAAAAGTGCATCTCCACCTCTATCTCACCGTTACCACTACAGACTTCACAACGTCCACCTTTAACATTAAAAGAAAACCTGTTGGCTTTCCAACCGCGAGCTCGCGCTTCTGCCGTCTCGGCAAAAAGATCGCGAATAAATGTAAAACTACCGGTATAAGTCGCCGGGTTTGATCTCGGTGTCCGACCAATTGGCGATTGGTCTATAAGTATCGAGCGTCCAAGATACTCTGTACCTATAAATGATTTGCAGTTAAATATTTCTGCTGTACGATATTTTCGTTCAAAACGCGCCTGCAGATTTTTGTGCAAAATTTCATAAACAAAAGAAGACTTGCCGGATCCAGAGACACCAGTCACGGCCATCAGCCGCCCAAGCGGGATATCTACATTTAAATTTTTGATATTAAATATTTTGCCACCACGAATTTGAATTTCACCTTTTTCACCCTCACGCCTTTTTTCGGGAATCTCAATCACTTTGTCCCCCCGCAAATAATCCAAGGTTACCGATCCAGAATCATTTCTTTTAGCAGTTAACAAATCTTCTAAATATCCGGCTACCACAACTTCACCACCGTGGATACCCGCTTTCGGACCTATATCCACCAAGTAATCCGAAGCAAAAATAGTGTCTTCATCATGCTCTACCACGATGATGGTGTTGCCCAAATCACGAAGGTCCAAGAGTGTCTCTACCAAACGAGCGTTGTCCCTTGCGTGGAGTCCGATGGTCGGCTCATCCAAGACATAAAGAGCGCCAACCAAGCCAGAGCCCAACTGGGAAGCCAGACGAATACGTTGAGCTTCGCCACCAGAGAGAGTGTGCGCCCTGCGATCAAGAGATAAATATTCAATACCCACATTTATCATAAAAATAAGTCGCGACTCTATCTCTCGCAAGACGACTTTAGAAATACTCTTTTCTCGTTCTGTTAATTTTAATTTCTCAAAAAAATCATATACATCTTTGATAGACATTGAGACAAGTTCAACAATGTTTATTCTTTTCTTTTTTAATCCTTCGGCAGGCTCAGGATGACTCTCTCCGAGAGTCACATGCAGGGCCTCGGGTCTAAGTCTGGCACCTAGACAGACCGGGCAAACTTCTTTACCAAAAAAGTGTCTGGTCCCCAGACCGTTACACTCTGGACATGCTCCATAAGGAGAGTTGAAAGAAAAAAGACGGGGCTCAATTTCTGGATAAGAATACCCATCTTTTGGACAAGAGAGTTTGTTTGACATGAAAAAAGAGCTATCTTTAAACACAATTTTGACCTGACCTTCTGACTCTAATAGCGCCTTTTCCAAATCTTCAGATAGTCTTTCCTCTGCGCTCTTAGGATCTGTTATGAAATCAAGGATACTTATACTATCAACCAAAACATCAATACTGTGACGTTTATTTTTTGAAAGTATTATTTGCTCACGCAGAGATTTGCGGACTCCATCGACCAGCACATATGCATACCCCTTTCCAAGCAAATCATAAAGAAGTTGATAATACTCACCTTTGCGCCCGCGGATAAGGGGGGCAAAAATTTCTACATAAACAGGCAGTTTAATTTTGGAAGTATTTTTTTTAAAGTCCGCCTTTTGGACGGCTACTTTTTCTAAAACAAAATTTTTAATTTCTTCGTTTGAAAGTTTTTGTATTTTCTCACCGCAAACGAGGCAATGTGGGTGCCCCACCCGTGAATACAAAATGCGCAAGTAATCATAAATCTCGGTTATAGTAGCCACCGTTGACCGGGGATTATTTGACCGCGATTTTTGATCAATAGAAATAGCCGGAGAGAGACCGACAATCTCATCTACATCGGGTTTTTGCATCTGTCTCAAAAATTGACGAGCATAAGAAGAGAGGGACTCCACATATCGCCTCTGCCCTTCGGCAAAAATAGTATCAAACGCCAAAGATGACTTGCCTGATCCAGAAAGTCCGGTAAAAACAATCATCTTGTTGCGGGGCATCTCTACTGTAATATTTTTTAAATTATGAGTCCTTGCCCCTTTTACTATAAGTAAATCTTCTTTTTTTGTATCTTTCTTAGTCATAAATATACATAAATACACCTATGGTTGCGCCTATAGGGGTGAAGTTGGATTAAAGCCAACCGCAGGAGGTATTATAACACAATTTTGCAAAAAATATTGGCCCATCCAAAAGGACGGGCCGTGAGTACAAAAAATGCTTACCGCTTTCCCAGCTCTGTGGCTGGTTTAGTACGCTCTCAAGAAGCTTTCTTGAGAGCAATTTGATTTGTTGGTTTTGGGCTAGCCTTTGGGATCTTTGTCCCAATACGCCAGAGAGCTCGTGGTCGCTGTCTAAGTCGACGATTCCGTTTTTTCCACACCAATAATCACCTCTCTAAAACAAGTTTGTACTACCCGCTCACTATTTACTCATTTTAAAAAAGTTCTGTCAAAAAATAAGTGGAAAACTTTTATTTTATCTTCAATTTTTCAAGTTCTTCAATCTCATCCCGCAATAGAGCGGCAGTTTCAAAATCTAAGATTTTTACTGAGCCTTCCATTTGTTTTTCTTTCTGTGTAATAAGTTTTTTCAATTTTTTAGTATCTTTTTCAAAAATATTTTTATCTATATTTACAAGTTCCGCCACCGCCTTTTCATGATCGCTCCGAAGTTGGTCTGTGATATCTTGAATTTTCTTTATAATAGTTTTTGGAGTAATCCCATGTTTTTTGTTGTGGGCGATTTGGATACTACGACGACGATTTGTCTCGCTGATCGCCCGCTCCATAGAGCCGGTCACGGTGTCAGCATACAAAATCACTTTACCAAGCACATTGCGAGCCGCTCGCCCAATGATTTGAATTAAGGAAGTGTCGGAGCGCAAAAAACCTTCTTTATCAGCGTCCAAAATACCAATGAGAGTTACCTCCGGCAAGTCTAAACCCTCTCGAAGCAAATTTACTCCCACTAAACAATCAAATGTGCCTCTACGTAAATTTGTGAGTATTTCAATACGTTCAATGGTTTTAATATCACTATGTAAATACTCTGCTTTGATCCCCTTTTCTTTTAAATATTCTGACAAATCTTCTGCCATTTTTTTGGTGAGCGTAGTTGCGATGACTCTGCCACCAGCTTTGATATTTTTTTCTGTCTCAATAATAAAATCCGCAATTTGACCTGGGTAACCTTTATCTTTTTTCATAACCCCCCTAGCCCCCCTTATCTTAAGGGGGGAACCAGAAAAATTAGATTCTAAATGTTCGCGCCCCTCTCTTAATGTAAGAGAGGGGTTGGGGTGAGTTATTTTACTTTCAATAATCGGTCTTACCAAAATCTCCGGATCAATGAGGCCGGTTGGGCGTATCACCTGCTCTACCATTTGCCCAATACTTGACGTTGAACCACTTTTTTCAAGTTCATATTTGCCCGGAGTCGCGCTGGTATAAATCACTTGACCAACTCGCTCTTCAAATTCTTTAAATTTGAGAGGTCTGTTGTCTTTGGCGCTTGGTAGACGAAAGCCAAAATCAACCAGGGACTGTTTGCGTGATTCGTCCCCCGCATGCATCGCGCCTATTTGTGGCACGGTCACATGAGACTCGTCTATTATTGTCATAAAATCCGAACCAAAATACGAAAGCAAAGTGTCCGGCGCTTCACCGGGAAGCTTGCCGGAAAAGTGCCTAGAATAATTTTCAATGCCATTGCAATACCCCATCTCGCGGATAAGAGCCAAATCATAGGTGGTGCGTCTTTTGAGTCTCTCTGCTTCCAAAAGTTTTCCTTCTTTTTCAAATTGTTTGAGTCGCAAAGCGAGCTCCGCCTTGATAGTTTTGAAAGCTTTTTCACTTTGCTCTTTAGTAGAAATAAAATGTTTCGCCGGAAAAAGGAATAATACTTCTATTTCTTCTAAAATACTTCTGCTAATTGCATTTATTTTTTGTATTCTTTCAATTTTATTATCTGAAATATCTAATCTATAAACTACCTTTTCCGAGACCGGCATTATTTCTATTATGTTACCAACCACTCTAAATTGCCCCGGCGACAAATCCGCTGAAGTTCTTTCAAAATGGATGCCGATAAGCTTCCTGATAAAATCCGCTCGAGAAATATCATCACCTTTTTTAATTTTTAAATTTACTTTTTCATACTCCAAAGGCGACCCTAGACCATAAATACAAGAGACAGAGGCCACAATAATCACATCTTTGCGAGTCAAGAGTGCTTGGGTAGAGGCGTGCCGAAGACGTTCTATCTCCGCATTTATCATAGCTTCCTTTTCTATATAGGTATCCGAGACTGGCATATAAGCCTCCGGCTGGTAGTAGTCGTAGTATGAGACAAAATAATGAACGGCATTTTGGGGAAAAAACTCTCGATACTCCTGAGCCAGCTGGGCGGCCAATGTTTTGTTGTGAGCGATAACCAATGTCGGTTTTTGAATTTCTTGGATAACGTTTGCCACCGTAAAAGTCTTGCCACTGCCGGTCACGCCCAAAAGAGTCTGATGTTTCAGACCTTTTTTGACACCTTCCACCAACTTTTTAATCGCTTGTGGTTGGTCACCAGCTGGCTCAAAATCTCTTTTAATCTTAAAATTCATATGGCGGTAACGATGTCCGGAAGTTTGAACCGACTGTGGCCCGCCGAAGCCTTGTGCGAAGGTGGCAAACATGGCTCAAATTCGATGATATTGATAAAAGTATACAGGAATTAAGGGCAATCTACAAAGTTCATCCGGAATGGTTTGAGGTACCGAAGCCAAAGTCGGGTAAGGGACAAAATGCCGTAGATTACTCCGTAAATTAAATAAAAACAGGTGTTGTCAAAGTTATTCACAGGTAATCTTGACAATAATCTTTACAAGCATATACTATAACCATGATAAAGCCAGAGTTGTTAAAGCTCTTGCGAGAGAAAAAAGGTTTTTCCCAGGAAGAAGTGGCCAGACAACTTGATTTGTCGAGGCCTTCTTACTCGTTGATAGAAAAGGGAGAAAAGGACCTTACTTTATCGCAAGCAAAAATTGTTTCTGACTTATATGGGATTACCTTAGACTCTTTAATAAAAGGTAGTCCGACCCAACAAATTGAGGTTGATATAAAAAAGACTTTCAAGGAAACCCTCAAGAAAGAGGAGACTATCAGAATTAGCATCCCGCAAAAGAAACTTGATAAATTCAAAGAAGTTTTGTTATACATTTTAGAAAAAGTAGGAGGCAAATCTAATGTGGGGATGGGGGTGCTGTATAAACTTCTTTACTTTATAGATTTTGACTATTACGAAAAATATGAAGACCAACTAGTTGGAGCCACTTATATAAAAAATCATTTTGGACCGACACCTGTTGAATTCATTAAACTTGCGAAACAAATGATGGATCAGGATGAACTCGAGGAGGTTAAGAGTAAGTATTTTGAAAAAGAACAAACGAAATATCTACCACATAGATCAGCCAATTTATCTAAACTTTCGGCCCAAGAAATCAAACATATTGATGATGTATTAGCACGTCTTTCTGATAAGAATGCTTCAGAAATGCGGGATTATTCCCATAAAGATGTACCTTGGATTGTGGCCGAAGATGGTAAACCAATTGAATATGAGTCGGTATTCTACCGTACAGGCGATACTTCTGTAAGAGACTACGATGGAGCCACAAATAACTTATAACTCAATTGATGCTTTTGATAAGGATCTCAAAAGACTAGCTAAGAAATTCCCTAGTCTGTTAGAAGACCTAGGGCTTGTTAAAAGAGCTGCGATAGAGTTATTTCACTTAAAAAAGATAGACAACCATGCTGTTTTTCCGATTCCAGATTTCTGTTCCGATACTTATCAAGTATTTAAAATAAAGAAATTTGCTTGCCGATCACTTAAGGGTAGAGGTGTAAAAAGTGGAATACGTGTTATTTATTTTTTCCATATCCAAAAGCTCGAGGTGATTTTTATAGAAATGTATTTTAAGTCTGAACAAGAAAACGAGAATCGTCTGAAGATTAAGGAATATCTTAAGACCATAGATTCTAGCATTTAACACTTATCTACATAGACGGATCTATTTTAAAGCGATAAATAAGGACACCACAAGAAAAATAATAGCTGGGTAACGAATATATTTACCGGGGATATTCAATCCAAGCAATCTGTAACCATAGTAGCTTATAAAAGAAGAGTCATAATTTAAAGCAGGATCAAGTTTTTTCCGCAAATCAAACTCCAATTTAGTTAAAAGACAGTACCCTAAAAATAATTCAGAAATCAGTGTAATTATGAGGATTAAAACGTAGATAGTGTGGATAGATTCGAAATGCCAACCAAATAAAATTACTAGGACCAATGCAATATGCACCATAAAAACTAGATTTGCCAAAAATAATATTTTGTATTTTTCTAAAGAATTCATATTTATTTATTCAAAAAATTAATTAGTGGTTTAGAGAAAATACTTAAAGCCATGTAAATGCTGAGGGAGTGTTCAATTGTTGGTACTGTTATGTTTTGCCCATCTTTAATAACTGCGGTATCAGAAGGGACAAGTTCGTCACCAAACAAGGGTCTTATTGTCATAATTATTTTTCTTTGATCCTTATTTAAATTTTTCTCCTGACTCTCAAAGAGTTCAACGGATTCCATAAAAGCGGGGCTTGTTTTTGCTCTAGTTTCTAGTGATCTAAAACCTGTCTGGTGACCTTTTCTTAATCTTCCGCAAACACTGACAACTCTATCAATAATATTTTGACGTTTAATAAATAAATTCAAAGCCACACTTGCTCCAGCGCTACAACCTATTACTGAAATTTTAGACCCCTCTTTTGAAAGACTATCTGCGAGCTTAACCAATTTGTTTAATTTTATTTTAAAACTTTCACCATCATGCCAATTCATTGAATATATAATCGGTTCAATTCCATGCTCGCGCCAATTTCTTGTCGCTATTTTTGTCCATTTTACTTTATCTCCTAGACCAGGAATTATAATCACCTTTTTCATATAAAATAATTTTAGGGCCAAAATACATTGCAAACACTAAGGCTCGAACTTGGACATCTGGTCGCCTTCGCGTCCCTTCTAGCGGACTTCGTCACGCCGAAGGTCCGCTACTGCGGACCGAAGGCGGAGACGATGTCCGGAAGTTTGAACCAAAAACATGGCTCAAGTTCAAGGATCTTGATAAAAGCATACGTGAATTGCGGGCTATGTTCAAGCAACACCCTCAATGGTTTGAAGTACCGAAGCCGAAGTCAACGAAGGGTAAGAACGAGGTGGATTATTCAGTCTAAACTTCTTCTGTCTACATGAGACTATCCACTAACACAATCATGTTATTGGAAGTTTATTCTCGCTCCAATTTGTCAAACTTTTCAGCCTTATTTTGAAGTGCTGGAATACTGCGAGGACATAACAAAAAGAACTGATATCCTGCTTTTGTTTTATCGTGTATTGAATCTGCTCCACCCGGACTGCCGATGCAATACCCAAACTCGGAATCGTCTGCAAATCCAGTCCAATTCCAAAATGGAGATATTGCGATTACACCACCAAAGAAACGTAGATCCACCACCGGATGTGCAAATAAAGCTCCTGGCTCGTGCAGGTAGTTATGAACTACATGATTTATATGAGGCCCTCTGTCACGATATTCGTAGACGTAACTAGATGCCGCTTTTGGAAACACGAAAAATTCCAAAACATAGGTATTCGGTTGTTTATTTTTCTCTATTTCTCTCGACCGAAAATCATTCTCGGCCTTATCCAAAATTATGTACTGAACCCCCTTCTTTCTTGAGGTCAATTCAGTAAAACCTTTATCTATCCCCCAACATTGAAATCCGAAAGTCGGCCCACTTTCTATCGGTGTATCAAGAGGTGAAGAAAATACCCCGATTCCTTTTGGTTTTCCAGTCATGTCGTCCACACCAGATTCTATTTTGTTTCCCGACAGTTGCACAAAACCACTTTTATGTATTGAGAGTTTTGCGTTTGAATCAACAATAAATTCGTGAGTAGTTTGTGACGGATCTATTTTCTGTACCCCGCCACGTCTGTTTCTGTGCTCAAAGCGAACGATATGAGCATCATTTCTGGTGCAATAATTGAAAAAAGCGTAAATACTTTCGTCTCTTTCACTCGAAGAAATTGATATAACTTTATAAATCCTGTCACTCTCTCTTATACAAACAACTGCTCTTTCGTAAATCTTTTCGTTTTCTACCGTGTCGTATGCGACACTTGTGGCTGTTCCTCTATCCATCAATCGCAAACGCATAAATTTATTCTTATTGATTAATAATTTCGACCTTTGAAATAGGAGGTGTGGATAAACTAACTTGTATACCTTCTATTTATTTTCTATAATACTATATATGCTCACAAAAAAGCAAACTCAAGTTCTCGATTTCGTAAAAACTTATAGGGCAAAGAACCGCTATGCCCCCTCGCTCGAGGAGATCAAGCGTAAGTTTAAACTTGCCTCTGTTTCAACATCTCACTACTACATAAGCAAGTTGCAAGATGCAGGCTTTTTAAACAAAGAGCATAACCAACCCCGGGCTGTGTCCACAATAGAAGCGAAACAGATGATGGAGATTCCTATTCTTGGGGCAATCGCCGCGGGTCAGCCCATTGAGGCCATAGAAATTTCCGATGAGACTATCACGATTGCAAAGGATGAGATCGGAAAGCAAGGTAAACATTATGCCCTGCGTGTTCAAGGTAGCAGTATGGTCGACGAGGGTATTTTTGATGGCGACATTGTTGTAATCCGTAAACAGGATGTGGCAGAAAATGGTCAGACTGTTGTAGCAGTTATTGATGACAACGAAGCAACACTCAAAAAGCTATATCGTGAGAATGGAAAGTTTAGACTCCAACCTGCAAACCCGACACTCTTTCCCATTTATCGTGATGAAGTAGAAGTGAGAGGTGTTGTTGTTAAAATTATCCGCAATCTCGAATCACAACTAGATCAGGGGCAATCGAGGGATGAAAAGTATGTCCGCAAAATAGATTACTCATGGGACTATAGAGGTGAAAAGACAAAATCATATACACACGGAATACATACATACCCAGCAATGTTCATTCCGCAAGTTGGGCGAAGATTGTTAGAAACTTATAGCAAAGAGGGAGATACAATTTGTGATATTTTCTGTGGTTCTGGTTCAGCTTTAGTCGAAAGTAGATTGATAGGGAGAAATGCCTATGGTATTGATCTTAATCCTTTGGCTATTTTTCTTGCAAAAGCAAAGACAACTCCTATTAATCCTCAAAAATTGACTAAAGAATATATTGCTCTACTTACTCGAGTGGAAAAAATCAAAGATAACGAGATAAAAAGGCCTGACTTTAAGAACATTGATTTTTGGTTTAAGGATAAGGTAATAGTTAAACTTGCAAAATTAAAGAAAGCCATACGCTCAATAAAAGATGAAACGATTCAGAATTTTCTAATGGTCGCTTTTAGTGAGACAGTCCGCTACTCCTCAAATACAAAAACTGGAGAATTTAAGTTGGTTCGCATTAAAGGCGACAAACTGGAAAAGCATGATCCTGATGTTATCGGTATATTTCGCAAACACGCAGAAAAAAATATAGCCGGAATAACTGAATTTTACAAAGATGCCAAAAAAGATTCGTGGACAAAAATAATTTATGGTGATTCTTCAAAAGACAATGGGATTAAAGCAAATTCTATTGACTGTATCATTACTTCTCCTCCATATGGTGATAGCCGCACCACAGTAGCTTACGGACAATTTTCTAGGCTATCTGCCCAATGGATTGATGTATTTGAAGACCCAAACGATGCTTCTGGTGTAGATAATGATCTCCTTGGAGGTAGAGCTAGCAAGAATTTGACTCATGTACTCTCATCAGATTATCTAAAAGAATCATTAGAAAAAATTGCTAGGCAAGACGAGGCAAGAGCAAGGGACGTACTGAGTTTTAATATTGGCTTAAACGAATGCTTAAGACAGGCATACAGAATACTTAAACCAAAGAAATATTTCTGTCTCGTTGTTGGAAACAGACTAGTTAAACAAGTGCGAATTCCTACTGATTTTATTATTGCTGAATTAGCTGAAAAGATAGGCTTTACCTGCGAAGACATAATCGTTCGAAATATTCCCGGTAAAAGAATGCCTATCAAAAACTCTCCAACAAATATTGTCGGTGCCTTAGAAGAAACGATGAACAAAGAGAGTATTGTTGTTTTGAGGAAAAACTAGAGAATACGCTTATGCGTTTTAAACAAAAGTGGAAAAGTTTTTTCGGAAAGACGAGTGAGGCGAAAAGCAGAGCCATGATCGTGTGGTTTGCCAGCATTCTTTCCAGTTCGATAGACTCCAAGGCGAATATCATATTTTGACAGTGCGAGAAATTGCTTTGGGTCTATCTCTTTTAACAACCATGCCTCTGTATAGTGAAAGTATTCATACCCTTTTTCTTTTTTGCAGTTAGCAAATACAAGAATGAGTCCATTTCCAATTTTCTCAGCTGCTTTCAATCGTAAAAAATCTAGTTCGTAATATCCCAGTACTGTTCTGTTTTTGAGTATTAAAAATTTTCCTTGCTTTTCGTCGACTCTACAGTGAAAACCTCGGCCATTTTTCTTTCCGCTCATAATAGTTTGATGAAGAATTTTGTGGTGTGGAAATTCAGGATCAGGATATCCAAATCTCTTTAATATTTCAGCATTGGTTATGCCTTCTGGCTTTTTGGTAAAGAGGGTCATCATGGATGAAGTTCCAGCTCTTTGCGACTTCAATTCCATTACCCCAAAGTCTGGTAACGCAATATTGTTCTCAGTAATTCCAAGATAATCTTCAAGAGTTTTACCAATCCCCGTATTATGGGTACGGTTTGATTTAATCCACCCCTTTTCGGAGAGTTCTTTAAGCGCTTTTTTAATTTGGGTTAATGTTCGTTTCTGCATATTATTTTTGTCCAAAACCCTTATTTTGCTTAGGTTCAAACTTGGACATCTGGCGGAGGAGGTGAGATTTGAACTCACGATACCATTTCAGGTATGCCGGTTTTCGAAACCGGTGCCTTCAACCACTCAGCCACTCCTCCATAAATTTCGCTTCGCTCAAATGGAGGCCGCTTCGCGGAAAGTGGCTTCTTGTTTGCCACCTCGCTTTGCTCGGATGAAAAGCAAAGCAGTTTGCTTTTCATCCACTCAGCCACTCCTCCATTGGACCGCCAAAGCTTTAGCAAAGGCGACCATATTTCGCTTCGCTAGTTTAACATTTTTTGTACATTTTATCAAAAAATGTTATTATACGTTTTCCTTTTTCTCTTTTCTGAATTTTTAGAAATTAGAAATTAGGTTAATTATAAATTTAAATTGCCCCGCAATTTTACGGCCCCATCGTCTATCGGTTAGGACACTGCCTTTTCAAGGCAGGAAGCGCGGTTCGATTCCGCGTGGGGTCATGGATTACAAAAATGAGCTTCGGTCTTTGATCAAAGCCATTTTTGTCCATAACCCCAAAGAAAGCAAACAGTTTTGCTTTCGTCGTGGAATCGAACGGCGGAGTATAAAATTTTTAGCAAAAAATTTTTCGAGCCGGTGCCCAGACCAAAAATTTGTGGCTGACAAATTTTTGAGTCGAGGGAGATATCCCTTCCGCGTGGGGTCACAAAACGTGGGTTCAAGAAAAGCAGACTGCTCTGCTTTTCTTCGTTTTGTGAAGACGGAAACATGTTTTTCTAGTAAGAAAAACAGTTGAGTCCGGGGCTGGAAATTTCATTTTAGACGAAAAATGAAATATTGTGGCTCATTCATCATAAGCCGGAGTCGCGAGTACTTACGTATTTTGCGAATACTTAGAGCAAAATACGTAGTAACTTGTGACACAATAAAATCATTTTAATTTTTTGACACGAAAAAGCCCGATCTGAAGAACGGGCTTGAACGGAATGATCACCCCCCTATTCATCAGGCACACGGCCGACAATAATCTCTGGAGCAGAGCAGAATCGACTATACTCAAAATTGTTTGGATTGCTCGTAATAGCATGGCGTTCCGAGGCAATCTTTTTAGCTTCCGTAACTCCACTCGCTGGCATTATTGTCTGAAAACGACAACTGATATTGTTGCAAATCGCAATTCAATTGCCGGGACAGCATCCAGCTTCCTTTACTGTAAAAAGAGTGAAAACGATATCAGATTTTTCCATAAGTGATTCCTTTCTGTTTTTATGAAATCATATTTATATTGATTCGTCAATTTGCAATTTTCTTTATAATAATGTTAAATTCTGTTCCAGAAAGGAAGGTGTACATTGCCATTGATCAGTATGCATAACCACCCACTTGCAAAAACCCTGTGTGATTGCACAAAACACACCGAGACGAGACAAGCTGGCGTAAAAGCAGGTGAAATCGCTCGTGAGATTGTAGCTGCGGAAGCGGCTGGCGACCATCAAAAAGCCACAGATCTTCTTCCTGAACTGGAAAGGCTTAACGCAATCGCAAATCAGGAGATCAAGTAAATGGAACAAACTTATTGGTTCATCCGCTTCAGTGTATTTTTCACTCTTGATCCTGATGAGGGATTAAACGAGATCAGAGGCAATGCTGTATTTACCCTGAAGTCGAAGTCGTTTCTGCCCGGCTCTATCATTTCAGACCTCCAAAACTTCTACAAAAGTGAGTTGGCGAAGAAGAGGAGGGTGATGAAAGAAATTGAAGTCTACATCGACTCTGTTTTAGAGGTAGATCAGGATGGGGCAACCGATTTTTCGATGATCGGACTTCTTACTAGAGAATCGGTGCTTAATCGCACAATCGTGTCACGGCACTTTTTCCAGAAGACGAAGATTGTCTTCGCTCCGTCTCACTAGGGGGAATATGCTCGACTTCAGTCCAGCCGTCTGCGTTGACTCGTGGACGGCTTTCTTTTTCTTCAAAATTAAACTAGACTAGCATCGGAAGGAGTACCTGCAGGATTAACCACGATGCTATCAATGCTATCGTGAACATGAAGCTTGAACTCGATGGCCTTTATGGTCTTTGGGCGGAAGGAAAAATCGGATGACACTGGAACAACAGAGAGATCACATCCGACAACTTGCTCGAAGCAAGTGTCAGAGGAAACATCCGGATCTTTTCGACAAAATGATCTGTGTCGGTCCCGGAAGCGAGAAAGGTTTCGGTCCGCCGTGTGATGAATGCCTGGCCGAGACCGAACGAAAATACAAAGCCAAACGAGCCGAAGCTCACGGTCGAGAACTTTCTCCAAAAGAAGCGACCGAGGTCAGGAAAAGGCTCGGCCTAAAATGAAGCACACCTATATCAGACAGCCCACGGCTCACCCCGTGCGGCTTTCTTTTTGGTCAATTTTTGATTAAACTGGTCTTAAATGCATAGATTAAATAACAAAGGAGATAGTAAAACTGCTACCCAAGCCATTATCCTTAGAGATGGGAAGGTTCTTTGTGGATTAAGGAACTATACAGACGATAAATATAAAAATATATCAGTTTGGACTTGTCCTGGCGGGAGGTGTGATGAAGGAGAAACTATAGAGCAAACTCTCAAAAGAGAAACCGAAGAAGAAGTTGGGATAAATGACCTAAAGATTGAAAAATTTCTAGGAGAAGTAAAGGGTGTTTATAAAGACGATAAGGTTTTGGTTTATCTTTGTTCCAGCAAGCAAGAAGCTAAGTTAATGGAACCAGAGAAATTCAGTGAATGGAAGTGGTTCAATCCTGAAGAAATACCTGAAAATTATATCAACGAAGAAGTTAGAAGGCTGATAAGGCTTGAAAATATGATAAATTTAGCAACTTCAAGGATGTCTTCTGCCTACTTTTCTTATTTCGTTTGGAAATATATAGAATCTTCAAGAAATACAAATGAAGCTGGGGCTGAGAAAGCAAATCGTTTTGTCTCTATTATGGGTAAATATGGATATACTTTTCATAGTATCCTTAGAGGGAGTTTTTATGTATTTGTAATAGATTTGTCCATATTTTTTGATAAACAAAATCCATCTTTAAATTTAAAGAAAATCATTGATTTATTAAATCCTTCTGAGGAAGACTTAAAAGAAATAAACAAACTTATAGATTCTCAACGGGCTAATATTAAATATCTAAAGGATGTTAGGGATAAAACCATAGCCCACCTTGATTTGAATGTAGACCGAAGCACTTTCAACAGCATAATCTTTAAAGATACCGAAGAATTATTTGATGCTGTTCAAAAAATATTAAACATAATAACTAGAACCTTTAATAGCTCTCCCTGGATGTGGGACATAGCAGAGAATGAAGTAAAGCATAGTATGTCTTGGTTTATTGAAAACCTTGAAAGAGGAGAGTCAAAAAGGATACAAGATATAAATGCTACATAGTTCTAATACCAAGAGGTAGTTAATATTTTAAGGAAAATGCTTATTAACAAACCTTTTCTTTAGCTGCTATAATGTCTTTACCAAGTTGGTGCCAGCCGTTTAGCTCATAAACTAATTGGTTCCAATTCAACGCCCCTTGGGTCACAACTTTTCATACTCATCATCAACAATAGATCTGTTTAGGTTTGGATTTTTTACGCTTGGAAATTAAAGTCTTTGTCCCGTCTGGACTAAGAACCACCATGCAACACCCCACATATACTTTATTATTTTCAGACATACCCCCAGTTTAATTAAATTTTAGATAAAAAGAAAGTATCAAAAACGGAGCAGGATTGAGACCCACTCCGTGCTATGCAAATGCTTAGAGATAATCTGGAGTTTATTGTCCTGGCACTACGCCAGAAGGCGCCATTCTCTCCTCTTGGGTCTTCCAGAACTTTCGCTTTCCACACTCGGGACAGACAAGGAAGACTCCGGGCAATTTCATTGCCTCTACAAGGAAACGTCTCAGTATTAAATACCCCTCCGGCGAATCGACATGAACTGTGTCGATCTCGTAGTGAGAGCACATCAGAATTATATTTGCGCCTTTTTGAAGCCAAATATTTGTCGTGTAAGCACCCTCATTAAACGCCAGATGATTTTGGCCGACCAATTGGCGCAATTCTTTCATCTGACTTATCACAATCTCGGGCGAGCCGAGAATAACGATTTCTGTCATATTATCACCCCTTCCATTCCAAACTCTATACTCAATACAACTTTTTGTCAATCATTTTTGAATATCGATTTGGACATTTTTAAAACAGCATCTAGTAATGACTGCAGTTTTTTTATGCCATCGCTTCCACTAAAATGACCTTTGTTATTTTCGATAATAATTTCTGCTCCCAATTTTTCTTTAAAAATTTCTGAATCACTCATAGGAACCAAGGGGTCATCATCTGAAAATATGGCCGTAAATTTATTAGTGTGAGACTTAACTTTTATCCAATCTATAGGAATTTTTAGCCAAGGTTTTCCGATCTCTGCATCCTTCTCATCTTCAAACGCTTCATCGGTCAAATTTACCCAACCAGCCAGAAATACCGCTCCACCAATTTTTGTATTGTCAGGCAAAGTTTCCACGTATCTTAAAATAGTCTGCGCCCCAATCGAATGACCTATTAAGTAAGTGTCTTGATCTGGAACGCCGATTTGGTTACTTAAAAATGGTACCCAAGTTTCAATTTGCGGATTTAGAGGATCGGGCATCGCTGGATTGAAAACCTGAAAACCCTTATCCTCAAGCTCCTTTTTTAACCAAGGAAAACAGCCTTCTTCGGGATAACCGTCCCAACCATGAATTATAAAAACTCTTTTCATACCCCCCAGTTTAATTAAAATTTAGATAAAAAGAAAGGCCACTGGTTTCCCGGTGGTCTCAATTTGGCTTTCACCTCTTTTGGGTGTCACTCTTGTATACCTCCTGAATTAGACTACGGGAGGATACATAGGGCTTCGAGGATTAAGACTGAAATCTACTTGTTTAACAAATCCCGTTACGATCGCGAGAACAATCAGTTCGTCCGTAGTTTTTATACCAAGCCTCTTTCTTAATCTCTTAAGATGATATCTGGTCGTCTCCTCCGTAATCTTCATGGTAAGGGCTATCTCTTTGTAAGAGAGTCCCAAAGTTTTGAGTCGAAGAACTCTATTAAGTTGTGGAGGAAGTCTGTAGAGTTTTTCAATCATCTCTTCAGTAACAAACCACCCCTCAATTAACCTTATGGCACGAACAGGAATAGGAATTTTTGGCCCTTTTAATTGACTTTTAAATCTAGGTATCGTCATGAAGTACCTCACTTTCCTCACCTATTATAACACCATAATTATAAAAAGAAAAGACAAGAAAATTTAGATCTCCAGACCCAACTCTTGAGAAAAAAATGAAATAATTATCGCCTGATCTTCCACAATTTTAGAAATTGGTTTACCCGATCCGTGACCAGCCTGAATCTCAGTAAATAGTAGTATTCTATTTTTCTTATTTACGGATTGAAGAATAGCAGCCATTTTTCTGGAATGAAGCGGGTCTACTCGAGTATCTTTTTCTGCTGTAGTAAAAAGTGTCGCTGGATATTCTACGCCACCTTTTACATTATGATATGGACTCCATTTTAGTATATTTTTTAATTCATCTTCTTTGGCAGGATCTCCATATTCATGCACCCAGCGTAAAGCCATACCAAACTTGGAAAATCGCACCATATCAGTAAGTGGCACTCTTGAAACCACAGCATGAAAAAGGTCTGGTCTTTGCAGGGATACAGCAGATACTAACAAGCCCCCATTACTACCGCCCAATATTCCTAATTTATTGGAAGTTGTATATTTTTCTTTGACTAAATATTCTGCCGCAGCAATAAAATCATCAAAAGAATTTTGTTTTTTTTCTTTGATACCACCCGTATGCCATTTTTTTCCAAATTCACCCCCTCCGCGTATATTTGCTATCACAAAAACTCCACCCCGTTCGATCCATGGAATCCAAGATCGCATAAAACCCGGGCTTTGGTTGTGGCCAAATCCTCCATATCCATAAAGAATTGCTGGATTTGCGCCATTTTGAACTAGTCCTTTTTTATGGAAAATAAATAAGGGTATTTTGGTTTTATCTCTAGATATGAACCATTCTTGTCTTACGACATAATCATCTTTATTTATAGGACTATCAATTCTTTTAAATTCGCCATAAGAATCTGCCACTGGATCATATCTATAAACTATTTTGGGGAAAGTGAAAGAAGTAACTCCATAGAAAAATTCTTTCTCTTTTCTTCTGGTTGTTAGACCAGCAGTACTAGAGTATTCAGGAAGAGGTATATCTCCTATTTTTTTACCAAAATAGTCAAATATTTCTACTTTTGAACAAGCATTTACCAAATATTCCACAAGAATTTTATCCTCAGTGCACCTTATGGATTCTAAAACATAAGATTTTTCCGATATAAATTCCTGCCAATCATCAATCGATTTAGGAAAATTATTTAAATCTGAACAAAGAATCCTATAATTATCCGCCTTGTAATTAGTTAAGGTTAAAAGTTTGTCTTTAAGAAATACGATGGAAAATTTAGCTTTTATATCTTTTATTAAAAGTGATAATTTCTCTAGATCTCGGTCATATATATAGACATCATTCTCTGTCCACTTTTGACCAACAGCGATACTCAAATATCTTCCATCTACAGAAGAATTGATACTTATCATGTCATCTTTTGGCCTATTTTTGCCAAAAATTAATTTATCTTTTTTTGAATTCTCGCCCAATTTGTGGAAATAAACTTTTGGGTGAATATGTTCTTCGTTTTTTGACACAGTCCCAACTTCTGGATTTCTCTCATAAAAGAACCCAGAATCATCCGGCAACCACCGAACTTGGAAGCTACGAGATCTTTCTATAATATCGTTTAGATTTTCTCCAGTATTCAAATCTTTTATATATAAAGTGCCCATTTCTTCTCCGCTTTTCGATAAAGCATACGCGACATATCTGCCACTTTCAGAATTGCTCCAAGAATCCAGACTTATTGTATTGTTCTCCTCCATCCCATTGGGATCAACTATTTTTATTGGCTTTCCATCTAGCCCATCTTTATAATATAAAACCATCTGATCTTCATCTGGCTGTCGTTCTTTATAAAAATACCTGTTATTAACCGGATAAGGATTGGTAAAATTTGTGAATTTAAAATCCTTTACAAGTTCTTCCAAAAAAATATTAAATCCTTTATCTTTTAGTTCTTTGTCTACTATTTCGTTCTGATATTTTATCCAATTCTTAGTCTCTTCTAAATCCGAATCTTCTAACCACCTGTAGTGGTCTGTAATTTCTACACCAGAAATATTCTCAACAATTTCTACTTTTTTTGTTTTAGGGTAATCCATTTAGGAAGTTATTATATAGAAAAATAGGAACAAAATCAAAAAGAAAAATCCCGCCTTTCGTGTCTGAAAAGCGGGATTAAGGATATTTTCACACAACTTGTTTAATGAACTTTTCCGGTCTTTTGGTATTTTATCCAAATTGGTAACCATTCTGCCCTGAAAAGACCCATATCTATTAGATCCCAGCGTCTACCCCTTTTAAAAAAGTGTTTTTTTCTTCGGCCTTCAATCTTATATCCACAATGTAAACTGTATTGCAAACTACGTTTATTGAAAGCAATGACAGAGGAAGATATCTTGTAAAGACCGAGGGTATTAAAGGCATAATTTAGAAGTTGCATCTTAGCATCAGTCCCGTACCCTTTGCCCCAATAATCTTTCTCTCCAATAATTGCTCCTGTAGTGCCCACTCTGGCTACCCAGTCTATTTGGTGGATACCCATAATCCCGATAAGTTTATTGTCTTTGGTTTCGATACCAAGCACAATATTATTATTATCTGATCCAATTTTGCTATACCATTCTTCCTCTTGCTTTTCTGTTTGTGGAAACACAAAAGAAACTAAATCTCTGATCTCTTGATCATTAACCCACTGGGTAATCAAAGAGACATCTTCTTTTGAGAAGGGTCGAAGATTCACTTTCTTACCTTTCAAGAAAACCACTTTCGACTTTTGATTGTTGTCAGACATAACTTCCCCTTTCCTATGTGTGAAGTCAAAGAACTACTTAAAACGCCCCATCTTGCGGGGCGTCCTAAGTTTTCAAATTGTAGTTTGAATTTAAATACTTAAAACACTACGCAAGTTTTCTCTGTTAGGAGAATTAAATACGATATCAGCAAGAGTTTGCACGTTAAAAGCGCAATTCCCGCTAGAGTTGCCATTTCCTTTATTTATTTGTACGCCTATGTTTGTCATAGTATTTACATTATGCACGAAACCAAAATATAGTCAAGGGTTCAATTATCCACCATGAGCACACAAAATTATTCAAAATGTTATAATTGCCATAAACAAGGGTTGCCTTGTTTAGACGTATTTTTATTTTTAGAATAGATAAAAATACGATATAAAGAATTAGTAGTATTATAAATTAAAAATTAAATTATGAAGATACTTAACAAAGTAGTAGCTTCTGCAATAGGTTTAGCTCTCCTTGGATCAGCCATACCTGCATTTGCAGAAACTTCTACAACAACCAATGCGGCATTGGTAAATCAAATAAGTAGTCTATTGCAACAGATCAACACGCTACAAGCTCAAATTGTAGAGCTAAATAAAAAGAGAGGGGATCTCACAAGTAGCTTGGCGCAAACATTAAATCTTGCGAGATCACTTAGTCTTGGTATGAGTGGAGGAGATGTAACACTATTGCAACAAATCCTTGCAGCTGATCCAGAAGTTTATCCTGAAGGACTTACAACAGGCTACTTCGGATCACTCACTGAAAGAGCAGTTAGAAAGTTCCAAAGAAAGCACGGCATTGATCAAGCTGGAATAGTAGGTCCAAAGACTTTAGCAAGACTTAATAAGTGGCTTAATAATGATGACGATGATGGTGACGGAGATGATCAAGATGACGATGATGACAACTGGAGAAGAAACTTCAAGAAAAACTTTGCAACCATTACAGCGACAACAACTCCTGGAATGCATATCACTATCTGCCATAAACCAGGTGGTAATAAAGACAAGGGTCAAACTATAACCATAGGAGCACCAGCTTGGTTTGCTCATATGAAGCATGGCGATACTATAGGAGCATGTGGTACAGGAAATACTGCTACAACTACTCCCCCAACAGCAACAACAACTCCTGATATAATAGCTCCAATAATATCTAATCTGTCTGCAACAAGCACTGCATCAACCACAGCAACTATCAGTTGGAGTACAAATGAAGCATCAAGATCAACTGTTTGGTACTCCGCAACAACTCCAGTAGCAACAAGTACAGCTACTTCTATGTCAGAGGGTACTCTAAAGACTAATCACCTATTTAATCTCTCTGGATTGACAGCAAGTACAACATATTACTACAAAGTAGAGTCCAAGGATGAGGCACTTAATGCCGTTACAAGTTCTGAAAGTTATTTTATGACTCCTTAATCTTATTTCTCAACAAGAATAAACGAGTAAATAAAACCCTAGCTCAAAGCTGGGGTTTTATTGTATAGTGTCTAAATGAAAATACTTGGTATAGAGACAAGCTGTGACGAGACGGCTATAAGCATAGTAGAAGCAGAAGGGGTGCTAGAAAACCTTGATTTTAAAATACTTGGGAGCGCCATAAATAGCCAAGTAAAACTGCACGCAGAGTACGGTGGGGTGGTGCCAAATTTGGCCAAACGAGAACATTTGAAAAATTTACCACTTGTTTTAAGGCAAGCTTTTAAGGAAGCAAATTTTTCTCTAGATACTGATTATCCCAAGATAGATACGATAGCCGTCACGGTGGGGCCTGGGCTTGAACCAGCCCTTTGGACTGGTATAGCTTTTGCAGAAGAGCTGGGTAAAAAATGGAATATACCAGTAATCGGAACCAATCATATGGAGGGACACATCACATCGGTCTTATTCAAGGCCGATGAAAATTTGAAATCAGAAATATTAAATCCTAAAATAAAGTTTCCAGCAATCGCATTACTTATTTCCGGAGGTCATACAGAACTCGTATTTATGAAAAGCTGGGCGGAAAAAGAAAAAATTGGAGAGACTTTGGATGACGCCGTAGGCGAAGCGTTTGATAAAGTCGCCAGAATGCTAGGTCTCCCCTATCCCGGTGGACCGGAGATCTCTAGATTAGCAGAGGAGGCCAGAATCCAGAATTTAGAATCTAAAATCAAATTTCCTAGACCCATGATTCATTCCAAAGATTTTAACTTTTCTTTCTCTGGTCTGAAAACCGCAGTTTTGTATTATTTGAGAAGTCTGACCTCACCCCCCAGCCCCCTCCCCTTGTCAAGGGGAGGGGGAGAGGAGAGAACACAGTTCTCTCCTGGGGGTGAGGTCATTACCCCAGAGATTAAGTTAACCGTTGCCCGAGAATTTGAAGACTCCGTCATAGAAGTGCTTTTATCAAAAACAAAGAGGGCAATCAATGAGTATCTACCCAAAACTTTGATTATTGGCGGAGGAGTAATAGCAAATAAAGCTTTGAGAGAAAATTTTTTGAAGTTAAAAGAAAATTATCCAGAAATGGAAGTTCTCATACCAGAAAAATCTTTGACTAGCGACAACGCAACCATGATAGCCGCCGCGGGATATATTGAATATTTGAGAGGAGATAGCAAAAGAAAACTAAAAGCAGACGGTAATTTAAATATTAGTTAGTTTCCTGTTTATCGGCTGTCTGTCCGGTAGGTAAAGTTTCTTCTTCGGCAGGAGTTATTTCTTCTGGCCCTTCTTCTGGATTTTCTATAATTATTTCTTCATCGGGCAAAACTCCAGGCAGTATTATTACTGGTGATTTTTCATCCTGGATAGGTGTCTCTGGAATGGATGTCTCTGAAATAGGCATCGGGCCACCTGAAGTGTCATCATGCCCATCGTGTGAATCCCTAAGAAGTCTCGTGATAGCAATTATGATGATCACCAGTAAGATAAAAGCTAAGAAGTATTTCCAATCGCCAAATATTTTTTGAGGTAGAGCAAATAGGGAGATGGCGAGGTTTCTAACAACAGATTTGTTGGAAGAACTGGACACAAGATCTACAACAGGAACGCCCCCTATTTCCAAGTCGGTGTCCTCCAGAGAAATACTTTGACCAAAACCTCCCACATTTTGTCCGACAGCTCCATAAATATTTATTCCCGAAGATCTAAAATTATCTATTTCGTTTTGTTCTGCTTTGGTAACTGGAAAAAGAGCTTTGCAATAAATTTCGTTAACTTTCTTTTTAGTTAAAATGTAGACAAACCCTGTAGTAACCTTATCTCCCCAAGGAATCAAGATGTCATCATTGTATTTTATTTGAAATCTTTCTACCGCTTCAAATGTGGCCTGATTATACACACCCGTCAAGGACAAATTTTCTTTCTCAAAGACATTTAGGAAAGATTGGAGTTTCAAAACCTCTATCGGATCATTTTTCCAATCAATTTTTAGGAAATCACGAAGATAGAAACAGCTAGAGGCACCCAAAATCTCTCCTCCTCCGCTGGAGACAATGTTGTTTATATCGTGTCTTCTACCACCCAAAGAACTACTTCCTCCTCCACCACCACCGCCATTACTACCTCCACCACCATTATCTGTAGGAGGATTGATTGGAGGAACTACCGGTGGAGTTGTCGTGGCTGTACTTGTAGCAAGAACTACCACTTGTCTTGTTGTAGTAGCGCCGAGTCCACCAGAGTCGTAGACAGCATAAGTAAGAGTTGTGGTACCCAGTGTAGAAGTAGAAACAGATCCAGAGACTACAATACTAGAAGTAAGATCACCATCTTGTACATCTGTTGATGTTGCTCCCGGATCAATAAATGTATCACCTATAAATATATTGAAAGGATTATTACCTATTAAAGTAATAGTTGGTGGAGTGTTTGTAGATCCGTTACCTCCTCCGCCAGTATTATCTGTTTTAGGTTTTACAATAACAGTTCTTGTGGTACTTGCAGAAAGTCCACCGGAGTCGGTTACAGAATATGTAAGAGTGGTTGTGCTGACAATAGAAGTGTCTATAGTTCCTGTCTTTACTATACTAGAAGTAAGATCACCATCTTGTGTGTCAGTTGCTGTTGCGCTTGGGTCAACAAATAAATCATCTACCGTTAGGAAAAGTGGATTAGATCCAATTAGAGTTATGAGAGGAGGGGTATTTATTGGAAGTGTTCCACATTCCCGATTTACAACCATCTTGTACAGAAGGCCTGCTGGATTATGCTCTGGAGTACCATTGGTTTGTGGCCAATTTTTTACCTCAAAAGTTATTTTATTTTCACCCACACTTAAATAAGAAGTTGTGTTGTATATGTCTTTGTTTTCATTAAAATAATTTGTCTCTTCACTCCCCCCACCTACCACCACATCATTTATAAAAACCTTGTATGAATTGTCTGCTGCAACAATAAGTTCAGAAGAAATAATTGTATTTGTAATATTAAAAGTCTTCTCAAATGTTGCAGATTCACCAGTAACAGGATTTTCTACAAAAAATGTTTTCCATACCCATGTTGCTCCGGGGATGGAGGCTGTCCATCTAGGATTTGAGTTGTAAGTTGCAACAGCATTACTGCCTCCTTGTACCATATCAGAAGTATCACTATATAGAGTTAACGAACAAGAAGAATTAAAAGAATTAGAAGAAGATTCTGATGCTGTTTTAATAAATTCGTATTCATTTTCATTATTTACTACAACTTCTTCTAATTGAACTTCTTCAATTACAATACTATCGTCTTCGTTATCAGTTTCTGTAACAGGTTCTTGTTCAGACACAGATATGTTTGGGGGCATGAGAGTTTCTTCAGATGTAGAAGTATCAGCGACAGAATTATCAGTATTTTCCACAACCTGATCTAGAGGAGAAACCTCATCAGGCCAATTTGTACCAACTTCATCAGCAAAAACATTAGTTGGTAAGATTGCAAAATTAGAAAAAACCATAACAAAAACAAAGATTCCTGTAAAAACAAAGTTTGTAATTCTTTTATAAAACATAAACATACACTACGTTTTTTTAAAAAATTGTCAACCAGAGACAACTAGTTAGTAAAAAATAAAGCCATATTTTAAGCCATTTATTAAATATGTCTTTTATACCGTAGAAAATGTCTTTTAAAAAACATTTTCTACTTACAAAGACAAGCTTTTATTTTAAAGGACATTTATTAAATAAATATTGTCTTTTATAATTAGCCTTTAATTCCCCAGACCGACACCGCCTTATACTAAATGAGCTTTTTAATGTATCATTATAAAAACAAATATGAGTGAAGAATTAAAAAAACCTTATAATCCAACCGAGCACGAGGAATCCATTTACAGAAAATGGGAGGAGAGTGGATTTTTTAATCCAGATGTTTGTGTTGAAAAAGGCGTGACAGATAAAAATGCTGATTATTTTTCCATCGTTCTACCCCCACCCAATGTTACAGGCACACTACATATGGGTAGCGCCTTTATGCTCGCCATAGAAGATGTAATAGTCCGTTTCAACAGAATGTGGGGTAAAAAAACTTTATGGATACCGGGCACCGACCATGCTGCTATCGCCACCCAATCAAAAGTAGAAAAATTAATTCAAAAAGAAGGGGGAAAAAACAGGCATGATCTGGGTAGAGAAGAATTTTTAAAAAGAGTAGAAAAATTTGCCAAAGAAAACCATGACATAATCATCCACCAAATGAAAAAGATGGGGTGCTCTTTAGATTGGTCCCGTGAAGCTTTTACTTTAGATGAAAAAAGAAATCTGGCAGTCAAAACTGTTTTCAAAAAAATGTACGACGACGGAATTATTTACAGAGGTCATCGTATAGTAAATTGGGATCCAAAAGGTCAGACTACAATTTCAGACGACGAAATAGTTTATCAAGAACAAAAAACTAAATTTTATTATTTACAATACGGTCCATTTGTTATCGGAACAACGAGACCTGAAACAAAGTTTGGGGATAAATATGTAGTAATGCATCCAGATGATAAAAGATACGCTTCTTATAAAGACGGTCAAAAAATCGATCTAGAGTGGATCAATGGGCCAATCACAGCGACTATTATAAAAGATGAATCGATTGATATGGAATTTGGAACAGGAGTGATGACCATTACCCCATGGCACAGTGTTGTAGACTTTGAAATAGCGGAAAGACATAATCTAGATAAAGAACAAATAATAGATAAGTACGGCAGACTATTACCTGTCGCGGGTGAATTTTCAGAAATGAAAATAGTTGAGGCCAGAGAAAAAATAATAGAAAAATTAAAAAAGAAAAGTTTGGTATTGAAAGAAGAAGATTATACAAACAATGTCGCCACAGCAGAGAGAACTGGCGGATTTATTGAACCTCAAATTATGAATCAGTGGTTTATAGATGTTAACAAGGAATTTACCTACATCTTTGATACTCTTCCAAATATAAAAAAGGGAGAAAAAGTTACTTTAAAAAAACTAATGCTTAGCGTCGTCGAAAATAAAAATGTAAATATAATTCCAGATAGATTCGAAAAAGAATACACCCATTGGATAGAAAACTTGCGCGATTGGTGCATCAGCCGTCAAATTTGGTACGGTCATCGCATTCCTGTTTGGTATCGTTCAACTAACACCCACAACAGATCAAATGAGGAGATTTATTGTGGCATTGAAGCACCGAAAGAAATCGATCCCGACTCCGTCAAGACTACGGCGGGCGAGTGGGTTCAAGACGGAGATACACTAGATACTTGGTTTTCATCTGGACTTTGGACATTTTCTACTCTTGGGTGGCCGGAAAAAACAGAGGATCTAAAAAATTATCATCCAACAACAGTTTTAGAGACTGGTTATGATATTTTATTTTTTTGGGTAGCCCGCATGATACTTATGAGTACTTATACTATCGGTCAAATACCTTTTACATATGTTTATCTGCACGGCATGGTCCGAGACAATCAAGGTAGGAAAATAAGTAAATCTCTGGGTAATAACATAGATCCTCTGGAAATGCTGGCCAAATACAGTGCCGATGGTGTCAGGATGGCGCTCCTTGTCGGCACCGGACCGGGCGGAGACAGTAAGATATCGGAAGAAAAATTAAAAGCTTACAAACATTTTGCTAATAAAATTTGGAATGCTTCACGTTTTGTTTTGGAAAATGTTGGAAATATGTCAAGGTTCAACCTTGACATATTAGTCGAAAAAGATAAAGAAATATTAAAAGAATTTAAAGACTTCACTAGTGACATAACTGCCGATATGGAAAACTATAGATTTCATTTAGCCGCAGAAAAAATTTATCATTACTTTTGGCACACTTTTGCTGATATAATAATCGAGGATTGCAAAAAAACCCTTCGACAGACTCAGGATAAAGAAGTTGAATCAGCTAAACAGTTACTTTATTACCTTCTCACAGAACAATTAAAACTCTTGCACCCATTTATGCCATTTATCACCGAAAAGATCTGGTCAATGCTTCCTGATTCTAAAGGTTTATTGATGGTAGAAAAATGGCCCACCAATTAATATGTCTTCATTGAATACTATAATTTTCTCGCTTCTGGGTGGCATCTTGCCAGCATTACTTTGGCTTTGGTTTTGGTTGAAAGAAGATAGGCTCCACCCCGAACCCAAAACCAGGATTCTCTTGGTTTTTGTCGCAGGAATGGTTTCGGTCTTTGTGGTATTACCGTTTGAAAAATTTGTATATTCGCTTACTCTCTCGAGTATTTCATTAATCACTATTATTTTATGGGCAATCACAGAAGAAGTATTTAAATTTATAACCGCCTATTTCACCGCCTTAAAAAACAAGGTGGCAGACGAACCAATTGATGCCGTTATTTATATGATTACCGCCGCTTTGGGATTTTCTGCTCTTGAAAATACTCTGTTTCTTTTTAACCTGATTGATACTGGACTCTTCTCTGAAAGTATCATCACTGGTAATTCCAGATTTTTGGGAGCAACCCTACTTCATGTAGCCTCGAGTGCCACCATTGGAGTAATGATAGCTCTAGCCTTTTATAAAAGACCTCTGATTAAGAAAGTCTTCTTATGCACAGGTATCGCCATGTCGGTTCTGTTGCATACTGTCTTTAATTTACTTATACTTAAAGTTCAGGATGATTTATTTTTTGTTTTTACTGGAGTTTGGGTTTTGATTGTCTTATTGATAGTGATGATTGAAAAAATTAAAGATGTCAGATCCTAAAAATTTTATTATCTAAGTCGCACCCCAAAGGACGTATCGTGCGACATAATTTCGCTAAATTATATGGCAAGAGATAAAAGATCATTTTTTGAAAGACTAACTGGCTCCGTTTCCCTATCAAACGAGATGGAAAACGATCTCCCAGAAACGAGGGAGGAAAGCTGGATAAATACCGCTCCCGAAGAAGGAGAGCTCTCTGTTGATGTCTATCAAAACCAAAATGAAATAATAATCAAGACAATGGTCTCCGGAGTAAAACCAGAGGATTTGGATGTTGCTATCTCCAGAGACATGGTCACTGTCAAAGGTAAGAGAGAAAACGAGAGAACCATCGCCGATGATGATTATTTCCACAAGGAACTTTATTGGGGATCATTTTCTCGTACCATCGTCTTGCCTCAAGAAATAGATGTAGACGCCGCTGAAGCCATCGAAAAGCACGGCCTTCTTATCATTCGTCTCCCTAAGTTGGACAAAAACCGCCAAACTCGCCTCAAGGTAAGGGGAAATTAAACTTGGTGCTGGGAGGCAGATTTGCACTGCCGACCCTTCCCTCTTCAGGGGAATGCTCTACTAACTGAGCTATCCCAGCAAATATGTAATTTTCAAAATCGAACTGCCGACCCATGTCACAGGTCTTTTTCTGCTGAAAAAGCCCGCGACCCCGCCTCGCACCGCCGTGCTCTGGCCTTGCGCTCGGGTCCCATCCCGAGCTCACTCTTCAGGGGAATGCTCTGCTAACTGAGCTATCCCAGCAAACATTAGATTTTATACACTATCTGCTCAATTTAAACAAATCGCCAAAGTTCTTTAAATCGCCTTTAACATCACCATAAGCACCAACAGCACTATCAATATAAGGTTCTATGTAGTAGTAAACCCCAATAGCGGCTCCGACTAAAATAACCCAATATACAACCCTCATGATCCTACCCCAAAACATACCTCGTCTGATAGAGGAGAGCATTTTGTTGTTATCCTCTGCGAGTTCAAGAGTCTTTTTGAGCATTTCTCTTTCTTCAGGTTGCATATGAATATAATAGCAAATTTTATAAGAATTTCCAAATTATTTTTGTCTATTTTGAGAAAATTTCCAAATCCCGCAAAACTTCTTCTGCATGCTTCTCTGGATTTACTTTTTCGTACACTTTAACTATTTTACCTTTGGGGTTTATAAGAAAAGATGTCCGAATTGTTCCCATATATTTTTTGCCATACATACTCTTTTGGGCCCAGACACCATACTTTTCTACCACTTTTTTCTTCTCATCTGAAAGCAGGGTAAATGGTAGTTTATATTTTTTTACAAATTTATCGTGACTCTCCACAGAATCAATACTTATACCAAAAACTTGGCACTTTAATTTCTTAAAATTCGGAAACTCATCACGGATCATACATGCTTCTTTGGTACAACCCGAAGTATCATCTTTAGGATAAAAATACAAAAGAATCCACTTTCCCAGATAATTAGAAAGTTTGTGGATTTTTCCTTTTTGATCAGGTAAGCTAAAGTTTGGCGCTTTTTTATTTACAGTTACCATATGTATTTAATTATTCTTAGATTCCCAACAAAGAAGAGATCTCTCCTTGATCAAAGCCGACCACCACTTTGCCATCTATAGAGATCACCGGTACGCCAAGTTGGCCACTTTTGTCCACCATCTCCTTTCTTTTTTCTAAATCAGTTAAGACATCGTATTCTGTATACGCAATCCCCTGCTCCTTAAAAAATTCTTTGGCTAAATGGCAATAGTGACAAGTTGGTGTTGAATATATGATTACATCTTTATTCATTTTTTTAAAATTTTAATTTTAATGTCTCTTCCATTCTCCTATTTTGCCCGTCTTCAAAACATTTTCAGCCATCGCTAGTTCGTCAAGGATTCCGTCTATCAATTCATATTTTTTTGCTTCCTCCAAACTAACCCATTCATATTTATCAGCTTCTTCTTCTTGTAAAACAACTTCACCAGAAACATAATCAACTAGACAAGAAATAACCAAAGAGGGCATACCGTCGTCATCATGTATATTTGCTAAACTGGTAACATATCTTACATTATCTATTTGAAGTCCAACCTCTTCTTTCACTTCTCTGGCCAGAGTTTTCTCCAGAACATTATACCAATAATGTTCTGTCTCTTTAGGATATGAAGTAAAATCAGAAGTCTCCATGTGACCACCCGGTACTGTCCACTTACCACCAAATCTTTTTTTCTGCATTGACCTGCGAGTAACGAGATACTTCCCGTCTTTTACGATTATGGCAGTAATAACTATTTCAAATGGTGTATATTTGCTTGCCATTTTTTAAAATTGCACTTTAACCGGCTCGGAGGCGGCTCCGTCACCACCCAAATCAAAAAATTCCATCTTGGAAAAGTTGAATGTCTTGGCGACAAAATTTGACGGGAAGGTGTCGGTCGCAATATTTAAGTCACGCACGTTGGTATTGTAAAACCTTCTGGCCGCTTGAATTTTGTTTTCGGTATCAGAAAGTTCTCTTTGGAGTTCTAAGAAATTTTGATTGGCTTTCAAATCAGGATAGGCCTCGGCAACCGCAAAAAGAGATTTCAAAGCGCCGGAGAGCATATTTTCTGCCTTGCCTTTTTCTTCAATATTTTGAGCGCCGATTGCCATTGCTCGAGCTTTGGTGACATTTTCAAAAGCAGTTGATTCATGAGTAGCATAACCTTTGACGGTACTTACCAGATTGGGAATAAGGTCATAGCGACGCTTCATCTGAACTTCAATATCACTCCACGCTTCTTTGGCACGAGTAATAAGCCGAACAAAACGATTGTAAGCAAAAATAAACCAAAAGACAGCTACCGCGACTAATATTAAAATAACTGTTGAAAATGTCATTATTTTAAAAATTATTGATAATACTTGGTCGTATTATATCACAAAATATAGTCTTTGCATTCAAATAAAAAAGGGGCGGCTTTATGGGCCGCCCACCTCGCTCGTCAGGCGAGTAACTGAAGGAATCTCCCCAACTCCAAAGGTGGTGGTGTTGGGGCGTGTTGGAGCCGTTCAAAACCCCTCTCGAAATTCCGTTGCCCCCTGCGATCGGGGGTATCGTCCAATCCGTCGGGCAGAAGCCCATTCGAGGTGATAAGGGTTGTTGCACACCTCTCGCAATTTATCCTCGACCTCCCGGAACAATGTTTACAGTCGTTCATCTCTTTCTCCTTGTCTCCTTGAGAACTACGTCAGCCCAAACAGGGCTGATCTGTAATTTATAGTACTACTATTCCCATATTATGTCCAACTAGGCAAATAAAAAGACCGCTCGCCACCATTGTAAGGCTTTGAGCGGTCTCGGTTGCAGGTCCCGGTGACGAGATCATGCCTTTTTTCGGCATGATATTTATTCCCCGCCCACCAGAAACCATTTTCAGTATTATAGCATATTTATAGAAAAAGATCGTCGGCTGGTGTGAGGGTCTGGAAAGCCAGAACCATCCTTTTGCACCCCACACCAGCCATTCGTGCTATAACTCCCGCGCTCCAAGCCGTCGGACAAACCATCACATGCCACTCTGGGAACTTGCCCCAAAGGAAGGTCCGAGGTAAATGAAGTGAGCGGCGGGATCGCACGTTTTGCCCCCAGAGAGCCTCTCCGCTATCGAGGAGACTCTATCCAACGCTAACATAGTTATACAAATCGAGCTAATTGCCGACTCATACCACCGTTCGCGAAGCGGGGGGTTCTGTATATAAGTATAGCATACCCATTAATTTTGTCAAGTAAAATTTCATTTTGTAAGTGGATATACCAAAAAATAGCTCCGTTGAGCCATTTTTAGGAAAAGCCGTAAAAGTGGTTTTGCGGCTTTTTATTGTTTTTAATACCCCATTTCTTCTGGACTGTGGCCATGAGGCTTTTTTGGTTCTGGTTCATCTGCAATAGCCGCTTCGGTTGTAAGTAATATGGCGGCGGCAGAGACTGCATTTTCAAGAGCAGTCCTTGTCACTTTCAAAGGGTCAATAATCCCAGCTAACATCATATCTGGAATAATTACATCTGCGACCGCATTGATCCCGGCGTTATCTTCTTCTCTTCTTTTAAGTTCTTCAACAACTCTCATACCATCTCCAATACCTGCATTTATTGCAATTTGTCTCAAAGGAGTAGCGCATGCACTGAGAACTATCTCTATACCAATTCTAAATTCATCGTGTGTAAATCGGACATCTTTATTTGCTTTTAGAGTTTTTTCTATATTATCCCTTACTTTCTGAGCGGCTTTAAACAAAGCTGTACCACCACCCGCCACAATTCCTTCAGTAATAGCCGCTTTGGTAGCAGAGACGGCATCTTCAATTTTTAATTTCAAATATTTCATTTCAGTCTCCGTCGCCGCTCCTACTCTAATCACGGCCACCCCACCAGAAAGCTTAGCAATACGCTCATCTATTTTTTCTTTATCATATTTGGATTTTATACTCTCTCTTTCCTTTTTTAGTTCACCTATTCTGTTTTTGATATCATCTTTTTTATCTTTTCCTCCGATAAAACCAACTATAATTGTACTATCCCTTTTTGAAATAATTTTATTAGCTCTTCCTAGTACTGAGACGTCAACGTCTTCAGTTTTTTGTTCTAGCTTTAATCCGATTTCTTCGGAAACAACATGTGCCCCCAACACAGTAGCAATATCTGCAAGTTGCTCCTTTTTTCTATCACCATATCCCGGAGCCTTAATAGCAAGAACATTAAAAGTCCCCCGAAGTTTATTCACAACAAAAGTTGTCAGAGCTTCACCATCAACATCATCAGCAATGATAACTAAATCTTTTTTACCACTTTGGGCCACTTTCTCTAAGAAAGGCAATATGTCTTTTAGAGAAGAGATTTTTTTATCTGTAACAAGCACAGACACATCTCTATATTCTGCTTCCATTTTTTCTGGGTTAGTAATCATGTATGCAGATATATAGCCCTTATCGAATTCTAAACCTTCAACTACCTCCGATTCTACACCAAAAGTCTGCGATTCTTCCACTGTTACTACCCCGTCTTTGCCTACTTTTTTAATAGTACTGGCCACAATATCTCCAATTATTGGAGATTCAGCAGATATGCTGGCCACCTGTCTTATTTCTTCATCTGTTTTTATTTGTTTTGCAGATGATTTTAAAATACTTAGTACATCAGTAAGTGCTCTTTCCATTCCAGCTTTAACCCCCATCACACCTATTCCATACTTTATTTGACTCATCCCGCTTTCTATCATAGCTTGAGCCAAAATAACAGAGGTAGTGGTACCGTCTCCGGCTACATCATTGGTTTTGTTTGCCACTTCTTTTATAATCTCGGCACCCATATTTTCAAATTTATCAGAGAGAGTAATCTCTTTAGCGATAGAGACACCGTCGTTGGTGATAGTCGGCGCACCATAACCTTTGTCTAAAACAACATTTCTGCCACGAGGACCAATAGTCACCTTTACTACATTGGCGACAGCATCCACTCCGCGCTTCAGAGCTTTCCTAGCTTCTTCATTAAATATTATTACTTTTGCCATACTGATTTTTTAATTAATAATTGCAAGTATATTTTCTTCTTTTAAAATATAATATTCTTCACCGTCAAACTTAACTTCCTCATATCCATATCTTGAAAATACTACCTTGTCTCCCACTTTTAGAGACATCGGCACTCTTTTGCCATCTTCCCATCTACCAATACCTATGGCAACTACTTTGCCTTGCTCTGGCTTTTCTTTGCTGACCGTATCAGGAATGATAATACCTGAAGCGGTGGTACTCATCTCATCCTGTGAAAAAGGTTTGAGCAGTATCCTGTCTCCCAAAGGAGTAATTTTACTTACCACCTTTTTACCTGCCTGCCGATGGGTACGGCTTACCTTTCTTATTTTTGCTTTCTTTTTCATATGATTTGGTGAAATTAAAATAGTCTAATAAAGCGAGGGTATTATAGTATATTTTTGAATACTTGCAAGGACTTGGTGACTATCAAAATTTGCAGGTATTTAGAGTTGTGCTATACTAACCCAAACGTTATGTTGTCCTATATTCAAATAGTCTTGGCTGTCCTACTCAGCGCGCTTATACTTGTTCAGCAATCTGAAGGCTCCCTGGGGAGCGCTTTTGGCGGTGGCAATATGGACACTGCTCATAGAACAAGAAGGGGGGCCGAGCTCTGGATTTTCAGGGGTACGATCATCATCGCTTGTCTTTTTGTTGCTTCTACTTTGCTAAATCTGTTATACTAAAGCTTAGTTGTTATATTCTCTATTAATTAATGTAATTTCCTATTTCTAACGGGATGAAACCTGAAAGTAAACTCAAATCTTTTTTTAATACAATATTTATAAATTCTCACCACTTGCGTCTTATTGAAAAGATAGAAAGGGTGGTAGAAAAAATGAATATTTCCGAGAAAATATTTTTTGGAGTATTTTCTTTAGTGTTGGTGGTGAGTAGTTTGACACTGCTTTTCCGTTTACACAATTCATTTTTGGTAGAAGTTCCAGCCTTTGGGGGCAGTTTTACAGAAGGGCTCATCGGAAGCCCTCGCTTTATAAATCCAGTTCTGGCGGTCTCTGATACTGATAAGGATATGGCTTCCATTATTTACTCTGGATTATTAAAGCCAAAAGAAAACGGAAACTTTGAAAAAGATCTGGCAGATTCTTTTGAAATAAAAGAAGGTGGCACTGTTTATGATTTTGTCTTGAAAGATAATATTTATTTCCATGATGGGATTAGGGTGACGAGTGATGATGTGGTTTTTACTATTGAAAAGATTCTAGATCCAATAATCAAAAGCCCAAAAGGGCCGGGCTGGGAAGGGATAGTAGCAGAGAAAATAAGTGACAAGGAAATCAGATTTACTCTCAAAAAACCTTACGTGCTGTTTTTAAATACCTTAACTTTGGGGGTATTACCGAAACATATTTGGGAAAATGTTTCTTCTGAAGAGTTTCCTTTTAGCGAATTCAATATCAATCCCATAGGTTCTGGACCCTACAAAGTTGAGAAAATCACCAGAAATTCTGGGGGTATCCTCACCGCTATAAATCTTTCTTCGTGGAGCAAATATCCTCTTGGTAGACCAAAAATCAAATCTATTATTTTCAAATTTTTCCAAAATGAAAATGCCCTTCTCAATGCCTATGAAAACCAAGATATAAACAGTGCCGTAAATTTAAGCCAAGAGGGCGCCAAACGTTTAATCCAAAATAAAAATATTATAAGCGAGACTTCTCTACCTAGGATTTTTGGGGTGTTCCTTAATCAAAATGTTGCCCCAATCTTTTTAAATAAAGAAATAAGAGAGGCACTAGAGGTAGCCACTCCCAAAAAAATGATAGTCGATCAAGTGCTTTCAGGTTTTGGTAAAGTTTTGAATGGACCAACCCCAGAAAGTGTTGAGAGAGACAGTCAAAAAATGGAGGGAAACATAGAAGCCGGGAGAGATCTCCTGCTTAAATCTGGTTGGAAAGAAAATAAAGATGGTTATTTAGAAAAAAAGACAAAAACTGGAACCACAATTTTCCAATTTGCCATCACCACTTCGGATGCTCCAGAGCTCATAAAAACAGCTGAAATATTGCGAGAAGCTTGGAATAAAATGGGAGCTTCTGTCTCAGTCAAAGTCTTTGAATCTGGGGATTTGAGTCAAAATGTAATAAAGCCCAGAAAATATGATGCCCTCCTTTTTGGAGAAGTGGTAGGGGCCGAGAGTGATCTTTATCCATTTTGGCATTCTTCGGAGCGAAATGACCCCGGACTTAACATTTCACTTTATGCCAATATCACTGCCGATAAAATATTGGAAGAAATTCAGATAGAAGAAGATGTGGTAGAACAAGCAAGAAAAAAAGAAACCCTTTTTGCTGAAATAAAAAATGATACTCCAGCGATTTTCTTGTTTTCTCCAAGTTTCTTGTATGCTCCGGCAAAAAATGTAAAAAATATTTTGTTAAAAGATGTTTCTTCCCAAAATGAAAGATTTATCTCAATTAATAAGTGGTTTATAGAGACTGACAAAGTCTGGAAATTTTTCTCCAACTAAATTATAAAAATATGCCCGAACAAAAAAGAAATAAAATAAGAAGCTTTTATGCTCCAGAAAAACCAAGAGGGTTGAGAAATGCTCCGGGAGTAACACCTGTGAGAAAAAGAACTGACTCTTTCTCTCGTAAACGTTTTGTTAATTCAAACTCTAGGTTTGGCCACGCTGAAAATCAAAAACCCCAATCTGTGACCACCGAGACTCTCTCATTGCCTGTCGTTGGAGAAAATATCAGAATTATCCCGTTGGGCGGTGTTGAGGAGATCGGTAAAAATATGACCGCCATTGAAATCGGTGATGATATCTTGGTGATCGATGCCGGATTTCAATTTAGAGACGAAGATACTCCCGGAGTGGATTATATTTTGCCAAATACAAAATATCTTGAAGAAAGAAAAGATAAAATCAGGGGGGTGATAATAACTCATGGACACTTAGACCACATAGGCGGTATCCCTTATATTATGTACCGCATTGGCAATCCACCAATCTACTCAAGAGCCCTCACTACCATTATGATTAAAAAGAGGCAGGAGGAGTTCCCCCATTTACCACCACTTGATATAAAGGTGGTAGAAAAAGAAGATACTATCATCTTGGGAAAACTTAGAGTTAAATTTTTTGCAGTCACCCACACCATACCCGATTCAATGGGTATCATTATAGAAACTCCATATGGAGCGATAGTGACTCCAGGAGACATAAAATTGGAACACGAAAAAGGTATCCCGACCGAGAGAGAAGAGGCGGAATATAAAATATTTGAAGACAAAAAAGTATTATTACTTATGATGGATTCTACCAACGTAGACAACCCCGGATTTTCCACTCCAGAAAAAGAAGTCTGCAAAAACCTAGAAGAAATCATAAGAGGCACCAAACGCAGACTTATCATCGGCACTTTTGCTTCCCAATTAGAGCGGATAATCGCCATCATAGAAGCCGCCGAAAGGAACGGTAAAAAGGTGGTGGTGGAAGGGAGGAGTATGAAGCAAAATATTGAGATAGTCTTATCTCTCGGAAGATTAAAAGTAAAAAAGGAGACTATCGTGGGAGTAGAAGATATAGAAAAATATCCGCCAGACAGGGTGGTTGTCTTGGCTACTGGCGCTCAAGGAGATGAATTTGCCGCTCTGATGCGTATGTCAAACAAGAGCCATAAAAATATAAAGGTTGGCAAAAGAGATACTGTACTTCTATCTTCTTCTATTATTCCCGGCAACGAAAGATCTGTTCAAAAACTGAAGGACAATCTGGCGAGACTCGGGGCTAAAATAATCCACTACCGCACCTCCGATGTCTACATTCACTCAACTGGACATGGTAACCGTGGAGAACTTGAGTGGCTACATAAAAAAATAAAACCAAAATTTTTTATTCCCATCCACGGCAATCATTATATGCTTCGTATCCACGAGGAGCTTGCCCAAACTTTGGGAATGCCGGAAAAAAATATAATTGTGCCAGACAACGGTATGATAATCCAAATAGAAGATCAGGGTGAAAAAATAATTGCTTTGAAACAGACCGCCCCATCTTCTCCAGTGATGGTGGACGGCTTTGCGGTCGCTGATGTCCAAGAGGTAGTCATGCGAGATAGAAAAATGCTAGCCGATGATGGAATGTTTGTGATTGTCGCTATCATTGATTTGAAGACTGGCAGACTCCGCAAATCGCCAGATCTTATTTCTCGCGGTTTTGTCTATTTGCGTGAGTCCCAAGAGCTTTTGGGACACACTCGCCTCATCATCAAAAAAACTATTGAAGAATCAACCCGTGGCATGAATCCGATAAATTTTGATTATATCAAAAGCAATGTGACTGACGCTGTCGCCCGCTTCCTCTTCCAAAAAACCGCCAAAAAACCCATCGTCATCCCCGTCATCTTGGGGGTTTAGGCTTATCTTTACGACCCCACCCCGCTTTCCTTACGGAAAGCCTCCCCTCACCTTGCGAAGGTGAGGGGAAAAATAAAAAAATAAATTCCCTTCCCAGAGGATGACCCTTGAAGACCCTGCCCAAAGGGTCATCCTCAAATTTTCCTTATTTTAAGCCACTTTTATCATTTTGCTTACTATTTGATCTGTAATATTATATAATCCAATACAGAAAGAAGGTTCACAGTGAAAAAAGAAACAATTCCTTTCGGTCCAATAACTTTGGGTACTTTGATGGCATCGGTTATTGCGGTATTGTTGTACGTGATACACAGTACGCTCTTCCAGATCCCCAAATTATTCATAGAATTCGTTTGGTGGATATTGCTTATCATAAGTCTGATTTTCATCACAAACTTAAGAAAAAATTTTGGTGTGGATGTGCAAGTCCTCCGGTCGTTTGTTTTTGCATCTGCCATATTTTGTCTTGCGTATCTTTTGCATTTCAAATAAAAAGGTAGAACTTGTGTCGTTGGAATCTGCAGATTCTTGCGACATTTTTTATAATAAAGACTCTATACCTCACGACTATTTTCAGGTAAAATAAACAGGTGAGTTTAAATGTAAGTTTAAAAAAGAGATTGGGGTTAGTATATTTGAGCGGGTTTCTGTTTGCGGTACATCTTGCCCTAATTACTTACGTAAACTCTTCCCTACTCAAACAATTTGTCGGAGACAATACTTTAAATATTTTATATATCGGAGGTTCTTTGCTCAGCATCGTTTTCCTTCTTTTAGCTCCTTCTATCTTAAGGAAATCTGGTAGTGTTTTAACTTTTTTATTTTTTATAACTCTAGAGATTTTTGCCATTTTTGGTATGGCGAGTACCAATGTAGCAGCTTTGGTTATTATTTTATTTTTGATTCATATTGCCACTAGTTCAATGCTTTATTTTTGTATTGATATAAACCTAGAACAAGAGACAAAAATAGAAGGCGAGACTGGTGGCAAAAGAAGCATCCTCCTCACCATCTCAAATTTTGCTTGGGTTCTTTCACCTCTAACTCTTGTCTTTCTGGTAACCCAAAATACTTTTGGTAAAGTTTATTTACTGTCAGCCGTAGCCCTGATACCACTTTTTATTATAGTGAGTATATTTTTTAAGAATACAAAAACGGCACCAATTATAAACACCAGAATATTTTCCACTTTACGCTCATTGTGGAATAAAAAAGATCAAGCGAAAATAATAGGTACTCAATTTATACTTAATTTTTTTTACGCTTGGATGGTTATATATCTGCCACTCCTTTTAAATAAGGAAATTGGCTTCGGTTGGGACAAAATCGGACTTATCTTTACAATAATGCTTTTGCCTTTTATTCTCTTTGAAATGCCGACTGGGTTTTTGGCAGATAAAAAATTTGGAGAAAAAGAATTTCTAATTCTAGGATTTATTATAATGTTTATATCCACCATCTTTATACCCACTCTCCACTCTCCAGTTTTTTGGATCTGGACTGTTTTGTTGTTTGTAACAAGGGTTGGAGCAAGTCTCGTCGAAGCCTCAAGTGAAAGCTATTTTTTCAAACACGTAAAAGAAGAGGATACCGGGTTTATAAGTCTTTTCCGTATGGCTCGCCCACTCTCGTATGTCATCGCTCCTCTTTTTGCTCTACCTGTTGTTTATTTCTTTTCCTACTCTAGCTCCTTCTACTTCCTCGCTTGCTTTACCCTTCTCGGCTTGCTTTTTATTCCTAAAAGAGATACAAAATAGTATAATAAGTCCATTAATAATAAGTTAACATAATATAAAAATGGAACAAATAGATAATGAAAAAAATGTCCCAAGACCAGAAGATATAGAGGCTGCTATGTTGTTGATAAAAGAACACCCACTATTAAGAGACGATCTTTTAACCAAGCAAGTATTAGAGAGGGGTATTGGAGGACATGGAAAGCCGGTAAATATAGATGAATTTGTAGAAACACGAGGAGCTTTTTTGGAACTAGAACAGCTGAAAGATAGATTACAGACTATTAAAAATGGCAACCCCAATGTTTACGAAGCTGCAGTAGTGCATTCAGTGAGACCAGATACAGAAAAATCTTGGGTTAATTAAGGCTCTAGGATACCTTCAGTTTGACCATTGACGGAGATAACTACACTATCTATGTCAGGTAGAGAGTTAAGTGTGTTTTCTATTTGAGAACGAATGGCAAGTACCCTGCAAGATCCTGCCACCCCTTCATTTAAACTAGAATTAAAATCAACAAAAGCTACCTTGTCTTTGATTTCAAATTTTTGAATTAAAACATTTTCTGGTATAGCACTACTCAAACCCCTATTCATTTCTAGCTCATTTAATATGGGACCTTCGAGAAGTGCCCCAAGAGCTCCCGGCCCAAGAGTCTCTGCATTCAATATCGTACGAGGAAATGGCACAACATACGTACAGTCTGATTCTTCTTTAGGTCCATTATACGCAAAATACACATTTACTGTTTTCTCCCATTCAAAAGCAGTGGCTTGATTTGAAGAAAAGGAACCACCAAACACTTTCACCAGAGCAAAGAAAATCGCTACACAGACTAGAAAGTATAGAGTATATTTTAAATTCCTTTCCATATCTTTTATTTTACAACATTTTAGAAGTTTAATAAAAGCAAAAGTGTTGATTGCGTCTAATTGGCCAGGGCCTCGTTTATAAGGATTTTAAACGCTTGAACTGAGGCGGGGTTTTGGATTTGTTTGCCATTTATAAAAAAACTTGGAGTACCCTGGAGTCCTGATTTAATCGCGTGCATTCTCTGGGTTTTAACAAAATCTTTGACTTCTTTGGACACCCAATCAGTTTTAAATTGTTCGATAGAAATATTTAAAAGAGTCGCGTAGGATTCAAACTTTGACTCTACATCAGGGGCTTTAGCCCACTCATCTTGCTTTTCAAACAAAAGATCATGCATTTCCCAAAACTTGCCCTGTTTCCCCGCTGCTTCTGCCGCCCGAGCTGCAAACTCCGCATTTGGGTGTATCCCGATCAGTGGAAAGTGGCGATAAACAAAAGTCACCCTGTCACCAAACTCCACCATGAGCTCTTTCATAATTGGATAGTAAGATCTGCAGGCTGGACACTGAAAATCGCTATACTCCATCACCACTACGGTTGAACTAGCATTGCCTTTTATATTATCTAGCGGATGAACCACCCCCAATTCAAAAGATGGACCCGTGCTTGATGTACCCTTTACACCCCAAAACATTAGGGCCACTAGTACTATTACAACTGTCCCTATCCAAATAAAAGTCTTCATATGATCTATATTATCATAAAATTTTTAAATACAAAACATTAAATGTGCTATAATACGTGTATTAAAATTAACATCAAACCAGATGACTTACGTCAAAAATTTAGAAAAAGATACAGTAGAGAACGATAATTTTAGGAAGGTTTTAAACACTACTGAAAAGAGCCAGCTAGTAGTGATGTCTCTTCTCCCCGGAGAAGATATCGGTGAAGAGGTGCACGATGTTGACCAATTCATCCGCCTTGAAGAAGGAGAAGGTAAGGCTGTTTTAAATGGAGAAGAATTTGATATTGAGGACGACTGGGCGATTGTAGTCCCTGCTGGCGCTCGCCACAACATCATCAACACCGGCGAAAAGGAAATGAAGCTTTACACCATCTACACTCCTCCAGAACATAAAGACGGCACTGTGCACCCCACCAAAGCCGACGCTATAGCAGATGAGGGACATTAAAAACAAACTTCTGATATCTCTGACTCAATCTTAAGGAAAGCTTTAACTGGATCTTTATCCTCTGTAACCTCTCGACCAACTACAATGTAAGTGGCACCTTTTTTGATTGCTGATACGGGAGTATCAACACGACTTTGGTCCCCCAACGCCTTGCCCAAAGACCTGACCCCTGGAACCATAAACTTCAGACCTCTGAGTTCTGGTATTTTAGACAAAATTCCAACCTCTTTTGAAGAACAAACAACACCCGCACATCCAGCAAGCTTTGCTTGTTTTGCCAAATACAACACAACGTCTTTAGGAGACTTACCATAGATCAAATGAGTTTGCTCTATATTTAATGAAGTGAGCACCGTGACAGCAAATACTTCAAATGGAAATGCTCGGACTGCCACCCTCATCATCTCTATACCTCCAGATGCGTGTACGGTGATAATTTCAGCGCCAGAATCCGCTATTGCTTTGGCGCGGAGCCTTACGGTGTTTGGAATATCATGAAGTTTTGCATCTACAAACACACGACTTGCACCGGCATTTTTTAACTTCCAAACAATTTCTGGACCATTTTGATCATAAATATTGTGAATCTTTACCGCACAGAGTCTCTTACCTATTTTTGAAACTAATTCCAAACATCTCTCTAAAGACAATTCATCTACCGCTAGTATGATCCTATTATTTGTCTGCATTTACATTTTAATTTTATGCGGCTTTTTTGTGGATATCTGTTCCTTGTCGTTTTAAGTCTTCTCTATTTTTAGGCAAAACTACTAAATTATCCTTAGTTTCAACATTTTCACCATCTCTATAGATTTTGTTCACTTTCAATTTATGTTGCTCAAAAAAGTTTTGGACTTTCTCATCCTGATTTTCAAAACTTTTTGCAAACGGCAATTTTATACCAAGCGGGTTCTCCTCGTCGTATCCAAAATTACTTTCAAGATAAGCAAACGTATCATCATGTTGCCTATATTCTTCGACTAAATCCAGAGCTTTATTTCTATCTTCATTGTTTTCAAACATATAGTAAGAAGTATTTGGTTTGTGTATTCCCTCTTCCAAACTGCTTGCGATCTCTTTCTGCAACTTTTCTTGCTCATACCTAGAATCCTCGGGATTAAAACCTCCCTCTTTCCCCAAACCTTTTTCATTACCATAATCTTCTATCATAATTTTATTTAAATTTAACATATTTGTAGTAAAATAAAAGGCGCCGTACCCGTAGGCCAGAAGAGCTTTATTTTAATCCTTGGATGTGTTATTCTGGCCACAGAAAAGAGGTGACTCCATGACAACAGAGAAAATTCTCGAGATAGTAGTGATGTATCGCGAGCAGTTTGAAAAAAAAGGTATTCCCAAAATCAGAATGGATCCAAGAAAAACACTGGGCTCTCTTTCTTCGAAAGAGCGACTTGCACACGCACATTACTTGCTTGATGGGATTATGGAGTATGCACAAAATCCGGAGAAGAAAGGAAAAACCGGAAGACATCTCGCTTCCGTTCAAATGATCCTCTCTTTTGAGAATTGGTTCACTCTGGAGGAGCTGACAAACCACAACCCTCCCAACATTGGTTAGGACGGTTTTATATACTAAAATCTAGATTGGCTGACCACCTGCCCTGCCAAGCCGAAGCCTTCGGTGAAAGCTGGGGACAGTATTGAGACAAAATTAGTTAAATTAGAGACAGAATTTGGTCTTTACTTGTTTTGCTAATCAAATCAAGCTTCTTCTCTCTTCCCCACCCTTTAATCTCGGCTTCTCTTTTAAGAGCAGACGATCTATTAGGATGTGTTTCTGAATACAATAACTTCACTGGTCTTCTTATTTTTGTATAGTGAGCTCCAGATTTTGAATTATTATGTTGCAGAAGTCTTCGCTCAAGATTATTTGTACAACCGACATAAAAAGTTTTGTCAGCACATTCTAAAATATAGACGAGATAGATCATTAAAATTTTATAGTCACTTCGTGTGTTAAAAATCTGTCCCTCGGTAAAGCCTCGGGAAGCTACCATTCTACTATTTTTACTTTTCATCCGGAACAAAATAGAGTGCTACTGAATTCATGCAAAATCTTTTCCCTGTAGGTTGTGGTCCATCATCAAAAACATGACCAAGATGAGAACCACAGGTATCAAGAACTTCGATCCGATCGTCCAAAAATCCACTTTCTCTTCGAAGCACAAGTGCATCTTCAGATATTGGAGCGAAGAAACTTGGCCAGCCAGTACCTGAGTCATATTTCTGCTCTGACCTAAAAAGTGGTTTGTCACAACCAACGCTGTAGTACGTTCCTTTTCGTGTTTCGTGATTTAATGCGCCAGTAAACGGAGTCTCCGTTCCCGCTTCTCTCAAGATATAATACTGCTCGGGAGTCAGAATTTCTTTCCAATGATCTTTAACTGCACCGCTTTCACGCATGTTCTGTGTAGGAACAGATGGATTTTGTTTGAAATATACAATACCACCTATAACAAGCAAAAGTAACAACAAGATGAGTGAAATCGCTTTTTGAGATAGGTGCTTAAAATTATGCATACTACTATTTTAGATAGCTATCAAACCAAATGGCATGACAGGTATAACCTCCAGGATTTTTCTGTAGGTAATCCTGATGATAGCTTTCTGCTTTATAAAACCTACCTAAAGGTTCAAGCGTAGTGACAACGGGGTCTTTCCAACGTTTTGATTTGTTTACAATCTCAATAAAATCTTCACTTTCCTTTTTTTCCTCTTCATTTTTATAAAAAATAGCGGACCGATAGGATGTTCCTCTGTCGTTCCCTTGTTGGTTGAGAGTTGTTGGGTTGTGAATCTGAAAGAAGAAATCAAGAAGATTTTTGTATGATGTTTTTGTTGGATCATACTCAATCTCTACGGCTTCAGCGTGGTTTGAATGATTTTCATAGGTTGGGTCTTCATTTTTACCGCCAGTGTAGCCAACTTCTGTGGCTACCACCCCAGGTTGAGTCCTGATCAAATCCTCAAGACCCCAGAAACATCCTCCCGCTAATACGATTTTCTTATTCATAATTATTTGGCGTTAAGGTCTTCAAAGCAGACCGAATTCATACAGTATCTTTTCCCAGTCTTTGTCGGACCATCATCAAATACGTGGCCAAGATGTGAATTGCAGACCGAGCATACTGCCTCCACTCTTTTCATTCCGTGAGAAGTATCCTCAATATTTTTTACCGCTCCAGGAAGTGCCTCATCAAAGCTTGGCCAGCCCGTACCAGAATCAAATTTTGCTTCTGCTTTAAAAAGTGGGTTGCTACAAGCGGCACATTTATAGAATCCGTCTTTGTCAGGACGAATAAGCTTTCCGGAAAAAGCAGGTTCTGTACCTTTTTGTCGCAGAACCTCATATTGTTCTCTCGTTAATTTCCTCTTAAACTCTTCTTCATTTTTAGGTATGTTGTCATTCATATATTTTATTTATTTAACCAAACGTAAAAGTAAAAGCTTGTAATCCGGCTTTTGGTATAACAATGCGCAAAACATGTTTTCCATAATCAGTATCTTGAATGAGCATATAGAGTGTTTCGTTCTTAATGATTACTTTCTTTACAAACACATCGTCTTTATAAATTTCAACTAGAACTCCTTCCGCTCCCCCTGCGGTTATGTAGACATTTTTTGCTTCGTAGCTAAAGACAATACTTCCCACACTCTTACTTTCAGCGTATTCAGAAGTCATATTCCATGTACCACCAAGGTAAAGTTTGTTGGAAGATATTGATGAAGGAACTAAAAGAGTCTGCTCGCCTGTACGACCTGCGATACCGTTTGCAAGGTATTCATTTCTCGCCGATCCAAAATATACTTCCGGACTTTTCACCTTTCCAGATTCCACAGACACGACATTTTCTGGCTTTGATATATTTGAAAATATTTCTACATTCATATCTAGTCTATCAGCCCGTTCCACTAGAGCTTTTTGTATTGCAACTTCTGTTTCTTTATATTGACCCTCTCCGGCATGGTCATAGACAATATACCCATCTATATCTATCAGATATTTCCTAGGCCAGTATTGATTTTTATACGCATTCCATGTAGAAAAATCGTTATCAAGTACCACAGGATATTTTATACCGAAATCTTTTACAGCTTTTTCCACATTCTCTTCCACTTTTTCAAAAGAAAATTCTGGGGTGTGAAGACCTATAATAACAAGCCCTTCATCTTCGTATTCTTTGTACCACTGGTTTAGATATGGAATAGTACGCCTACAATTTATACAGCTATATGTCCAAATATCTAATAACACAACTTTTTTACCCCTGAATTGAGAGATGGTGATCGGCCCTGCTTGCCCCGAGTTTAGTCGAGGGGTATTTATAAAACCATCGGGAGTACTTATGTCAGGAGCAAGAGTAAATTTTTTATTTTTTTCTTCAATGTCTAAGAATAATTCTTCGCCATTATCATTTATACTTACATCTTTTTTATCATTTTTTTCTAACAACTTTTGTTCAATTTTGGTTACATCTAAAAATCCCGCATCAAGCAGACTAATTTGAAGTTTTTTGTCATATCCAGAAATAATAGCTATTGCTACGAAAATGAAAATGACTCCAAATATCTTTTTAAACCACCCCCTAGGATCTGAAACTTTTCCGATTTTTGCCATAATATGTTCACCTAAAAGAGCGACAACTATAAGAGCGAGTGATAAACCTAAAACATAAGTGAAAAGATAGATAATCCCCAAGAAAAGTGAGACGGGTAATACTGTTGCTAAGATAACAAAATATGTCGGACTGCAAGCAGAAAAAATAGGTCCGAGTGATGCGCCGATGATCACATCTCCCCAGACACTATTCTTTTGATATCCTTTTGTTAATACTTTATTTGATTTAATACTTAAAGTATTTGCAAAGGAAAATTTTTCCCATAGATCAGGGAAAACCATAGTCAAACCAAACAAGAAAATAATTCCACCAGAAATCCACTTCCAGAAATCTTGAGGAATATCAATCAACAAGGAGCTTGCTTTAAGAAGTAATGTGAATAGTATGACCGAAATTCCAAGCGATGTCACAACCACAAAAAGTCTTCTCCTGTTTGGAGTAGTGTCCGTGATAGAGTGACCTATTATCACAGGAAGGAGGGGCAAAATACACGGTGCCAGTACCGTGAGTATTCCCGCGATAAATGAGACTAGAAGAAGCAGCATATTATTTTACTTCTGCCACAAGCGCAGAGAGAGTTCCACTACCACTCCACTTTTTGATTAGGTTTCCGTCTTTATCAACTTGTACAAATGTATGCTGGTAAGTAACTCCATACTTTTGTTTGAGCGCGGTCGAGTTATCGTAATTTACATCAAGGATTGCTAGACTTCCCGGAATTTTTGAGAGATTAGCTTTAATGTCCGCATCTACGGCTCTACAAGTCGGACACCAGCTTGCTCGGAAAAATAAAACTACGTCGTGAGTGGCGGAAGCGAAAGTCACTTTTTCTGGGGCATAAGATTCGTATGAACCAGCCTTCGTCATTACACCTTCTTCTTTAACGTTATCATCCCCGTCTTTTTTCATCATTGCTTCTTTATCTTGCAACGCTTCCTTTTCCGCCATTGCCTTATCTTGTGTAGCTAACTTTGCATCACTTTCAACATCCTTTTGCATCATCACAGCATCATTTTTTCTATTCATTGATGCATAAATTCCTCCTGCCACGACAACAATTGCAATAACCCCAATAATAATTCCTGTGCTTTTATTCATAAAAAATTTTTTAATTACTAACTTAATAAGCAAAGTATATAAAATAACAAAACGAATGTAAAGCATGCTTTACATTAGTTTTGTGGATAAATCTATTTAGAGGTTTTTGTCGCTCCAAATACGAGTAGCAATTTTAACGATTATCATTACTATTAAAGCAATCACTAACCCTGGGTCTACTCTGTGTGAGTATCCCTGTATCACAATGCCGATCATAAGAATCGCCGATCCAGCAAGAAACGCATTTCGCCCAGCAAGTGAACGGTTTACATCATCGCGTTCATCAAATACTTTTTCTTTTAGAATAAAGCTCGCAAATATACCAAAGAGAACTAAGAGAATAGCCAACATCCCCATCACCATCATGTCTGGCATCCAAAAATGAAAAGGATTAAGAAGCAAAACCGCCAGCACAACCAGCGTGAGGGAAACTATTATTTCTTTTGTTATTTTATTTTTCATGGTTCAATTTTATTCACCATGACCCTGAGTTTTTATCGAAGGGTCATAAGAAATTTTAAAAATATGTTCGACTGGTAATTTGAAGAAATCTGCGATTTTAAGAGCAAGTAGTACAGACGGTGTGTAATTTCCTTTTTCAATCGCAATGATTGTCTGTCGGCTCACTTTTAGTTTTTCCGCAAGCTCTTCCTGCGTAATACTTTTTTGAGTCCGTAATTTATTCACTTTATTTAAAATATATTCTTGCATGATTTGTAATACAAGTTTACATAATAAAACCAAAATGTCAATCTGACTTTACATTAATAACTTCTAATAAAATCATCTCTCCAGAAAATCTTCGGATCGAACCTCTATCTCCACGACAAAAAAGTCCAAGAAAACCCTTCTCTTCCATACGCGGCACTTCGCGCCGCGCTCCTCCGCCTTCGCAATTCTGCTTCGGACGGACAAGAAAATTTCTCACCTTTTCAAACAAGTTTTATTCGGGCTGCCAGACTTGGATTCGAACCAAGATACCGAGATTCAGAGTCTCGGGTCCTACCATTAGACGATCTGGCAATAGTTAAAAAGTAACAGAAAAATGGTACTAAGTAAAATAAAACAAAAAGCCCGCAGAGAAGTGCGGGACTTAGGATTGGCGAGTTTTGGAAGATTTTTTTGGTTTCTTTCTTGGCCCCTTTTTTGATTTGCTTTTGCTATTTCTCGTCGTCTTGATCATATGCGGATCATACCCAAGTTGATCCACCCCTTGCCCCTCAAGATCTCGCAGAGCATCTTCATATACCTCTTGTATGATTTCATCTTCAAGAGGTATATTCCTTCCAATTTCCTCCGCAAAAACTTTTGCTTCGCGTTGGGCCACGCTAAAAGCTCTTTCGCCTACATCCCTTGTGGTGTGCCGTGGCATTTGATCCCCCCTTATCCATCTATATTATACACTTAAAAATGCTAGCTTGTCAAACAAAAGCCTTATCTATTTTTTTCCTTTCACCCTAATACAAGATTCCACAAAAGCGGAAAAAAGAGGGTGAGGGTGGAGAGGGCGGGCTTTGAATTCTGGGTGAAATTGAGTCCCAAGGAAAAATGGATGTATTTCTCTAGGAAGTTCGGCAATTTCCATAAGTTTGCCATCGGGCGAAACACCAGAAAAAACCATTCCAGCATTTTCAATTTCTTCAATATGTTCTGGGTTAACTTCATAACGATGGCGATGCCTTTCTAAAATTTCTTTTTGTTTGTACGCTTCAAAAGCTATGCTACCTATCTTTAAGATGGCGGGGTACGCCCCGAGACGCATAGTGGCGCCATATCTATCTTCTTCCAAAAGCTTCTTTTGCTCTGGCATAATATCAATCACTACACGGCTTGACTCTGGGTTGATCTCGGCTGTATTGGCATCACTCCAACCTAAAACATTCCTAGCATATTCAATCACAGCAAGTTGCATTCCATAACAAAGTCCTAGATATGGAATTTTATTTTTGCGAGTATATTCTATGGACATGATGACTCCTTCCACACCACTCTCGCCAAATCCACCAGGCACAATCACCCCGTCGTAATTTTTCAATTCTGAAACTTTCCTTGTACCCACCTCGTACTCTTTAGAATTTATCCACGTCAGTTTACTGCGGACACCGTTCCAATACGATGAAAATTTGACCGCCTCAATGACAGAAACGTAAGCATCAGAGAGTACAAAATCTCCAGTATCAAAATACTTACCAACTACTGCTATTTGAATCTCTTTTTGGGCTTTGGCTCTCTTGTGCACAAACTCTTTCCAATCTTTTAGAGAGTTGCCGTTTGTTTTGGAACGCAGGTGAAAAATTTTTAAAATAATACTACTGATTTTGTCTTTTTCAAAATTAAGCGGCACATCATAAATACTCTCTATATCTGGAGCTGAAATCACATTTTCTGGCGCGATAGCGCAGGCCATGGCTATCTTTTCTTTACGTTTATAGTCGAGAGCCTCTACTCCGCGAGCTATAATCAAATCCGGCTGAACACCATATGAATTGAGTTGCCTAACTGCATTTTGAGTCGGACGAGTTTTCATTTCTCCCAAAGAGCCCGGCACTGGCAAATAAGAGACCATTATAAAAATCACATCTTGCGGATATTTTATTTTAAGAGTTCTAGCCGCTTCAATAAAAAGTATGTTTTGGTAATCACCGATAGTCCCCCCTATTTCAATGAGTGATATATCTGACTCATGAAAGTCAGCCGCCTTTTTAATACGTCTTAATATCTCATCTGTAATATGAGGAATAGCTTCTACACACTTACCCTTAAATCCCAAATTACGTTCTTTTTCTAAAACATGTTTGTAGACCATACCAGAGGTCATATAATCAGCAGAACTCAAATCCATTTCCAAAAAACGTTCATAGTTACCCAAATCCTGATCTGTCTCAAGCCCAGAATCAAGCACAAACACCTCACCGTGTTCGGTAGGATTCATATTGCCAGCATCTACATTTAAATAAGGGTCAACCTTTATTGGGTTGACCTTGAAACCTTTAGACTGCAAAATCTTGCCGATAGATGAGCAAGCGATACCTTTTCCCACTCCAGACATCACTCCCCCCACCACAAAAATGTATTTATGATTTTTCTTTTTCATCAGATTTATGAATACTCTCTACAGTATTAATAACATATCACAACCTGCCAAAAAAACTAAACTATCCTATCCCCAGACTACCTTGATTTTGTTTTTAATTACCATCTTCAAAAACCAACTCAAAAGCTTTTTTCAAAGCTGGTTCTTGCATCGCGGCATGACTTGAACCATACACAACAAAAACTCGCTTATGAGTTTTAAACGCATTTAGTATTTCACTCACAATTTTTCTATCTCTAAGAAGCGACGAGGCTTCGCCAATTCGGTTTAAAATTGTTTGTTTTTCTTTTTTCTCGTCCCACGGTATTGGGTCAATTCGATCAAGTGCATTTGGGTCGTTTTCAACATCTACGGCTTCGCCGAAAATCTGTTCGCCAAGTTGTATAACACGCTCATAAGAGTAATCAAATCCTTCCCAATGTGTAGCTTGTTTAAATCTATCAAGAAATGGCTGGACGTACTGCTTGAATCCTCGCTTATTCATTTGGCGATGATATTGAGGAAGTATAAGAAAAACATCCCATGCAAAAATTTGATCTTTTGAAAATCCTTTGGCGAGCAGATTATTGTACAAATCCTCATCCGTTGGTTCCGGTGAACTCCAATCAATCCCTTTATCAATTCCAAGTTTTAAAGTAAAACCGGACTCGCCCATACGGTCTATTGCTTCTTCGCGTGTAGCAGATTTTATACTCTCATTAAATTTGTTTTTATCTACTCGAACATTCATACCCTCAACAAAAACAATATCAGGATTTACTTTATTGAAAGCGGCCTCAATTTCTGCAAATAATGGATTGTTTGGGTCACTTGTGTGAGACGAACCAAAGTAATAAAGTTCTTTATCTCCTGTTTTCAATTCAAAAATATATGGCGTCGCGTGTTCAATTTTGCTATATTCCTCTGCTGTCATTATGCTATCTAAAATCTGTTCTAGCACTTCAGATGAACTTTCTTTTTTTATAAATAACAGTTGTTCCATATTCTTATTTTAACTTATTCCATCTATCTTTTGAAATACCAGCTTGACGCAATATTTCTGCTAATAAAAATTTTGAAATATCTCCTCTGTGTGGATTTGGTATTCTTAATTTGAAACCATTTTTTATCATAAACAAATGACGGCCCCCAGAATAAGGTCCGCCAAATCCAAAAAGTCTTAACCTGATAACTAATTCACGAAGAGAAATACTTTTAAGCATGCAAAAATTGGTTTCGTCTATCAAAACGAATACTAAGACCGGGGATTTTCTCTCCCCCTTTCAATCTTAAAATAACCCAGTCTTCCAACACTTCTTGTAGTTCTTTTCTGCAATTTTCTAGATTTTTAGAATTCGCCCACACACCACGAACACCTCTTATTTCTCCAAAATAAGAGCCATCTCCTAAAATCTTGTAGGAAGCATTTTTTAATCTTGATTCTATAAATGAAGATATCATATTGGTATTATACCACATTATGAATCACAACTTCAAATACTTGCGAACAGCCAAAAAACTTGACACCGCCCCGATAGCAACACCAGAAAAAATGATGATAAAAGCTATTTGGAAAAAATTGCCTATATAATAATCAAAAACATTGAGACCTATAAAAAAGTTTTGAGTGGTATTGCCGAGCCAATAGCAAATAGGGAAAAATAATATGGTAGTGACAAGCCCCGAGATAAGACCAACCAAAATACCAGTAGCCACAAACGGACCCTTAACATAATTTTTGGAGGCGCCCACGAGTTGCATCACCGAGATCTCTTCACGAGAAATGTAGATAGTGAGCCTAACAGTATTGAAAGTTATGATGATAGAGACAATAACCAGGGCCAAGGAAGTGACGAGGCCAAGATTTTCAACTGAATTTACAATGCGGGAAAGTTTGTCTATGGCGGTGCGATTTTCAAAATAATTTATCTTATCTATTATTTTCTGACCTTGAGAAGAGAGAATATTTTCTTCATTTAGAAAATTAGCGATGCCTTCGTATTGAGAAGGCTCTTTGGCTTTTATGTTTAAGACGGCCCCAAGAGGGTTGTCCCCCAACTCTTCAAGCGCCTGGATCGTTATTTGATCATTTTCATGCCTCAACCTAAAATTATCTAGAGCTTGTTCTCTGTTTATATATTCCACACTAGAGACTTCTGGTAAAGTTTCTATCTTAGTCTTCAAAGAGAGAATATCGTTTTCTGGAGCTGTAGTAATAAAATATACATTTATATCAACCTTGTTGCGCAACTCCGCCATAGTAATATTTAATACAGCACCGATGAATATGACCCCACCAATAACAGAAAGAGTGATGATCATCACCAAGATTGAAGCAAAGGAAATATAACCGCTTCGCCAGAAATTAAAAAAACCGGCTTTGATGACTCTTTTTAATTTTGTTTTAAATTCTATTTTTTCCATTTTTAAACTTGCGCCTTTTAACTTTTTACTAAAGTATATACTTGCCCGTCATATCATCTCTCACTATCCGACCGTCTTGTATTGTTATAACTCGACGACCAATCGAATCTATTACCCCTTTGTTGTGGGTGGTCAAAATAACTGTCGTACCTAAATTATTTATTTTTTTAAGTATTTGAACGATATCGTAAGTGTTGACGGGGTCTAAATTACCAGTCGGTTCGTCTGCGATAATTATATCAGGTTGATTGACGATTGCTCGAGCGATCGCCACTCTCTGCTTTTCACCTCCAGAAAGTTCGTGCGGGAAATTCCAAATTTTTGAACCCAAATCAACCAATTCAAGCACGTGTGGCACATCAGACTCTATCTCTTCATCTGGCCGGCCAGCCGCCTCCATAGCGAAAGCAATATTTTCGTAGACATTTTTATGAGGAAGCAATCTAAAATCTTGAAAAACTGCCCCTATCTTCCTTCTCACAAAATTTATATCTTTACCAGAAAGCAAATGTATATCTATATCGTGCAAGAGCACCCGGCCGTGAGTTGGCCTCTCTTCTGCCAAAAGCATTCGCAAAAGCGTCGTCTTGCCCGCTCCCGACGGACCCACGATTGAAACAAATTCGTTTGGTTTTATTACAAAAGAGACTTCGTCCAAAGCGACATAATCATTATTGTATTTTTTTGAAACATTATCAAAGGTAATGGACATAGGTTTATTATAACCTCCTCAATTTTTTTTACAAACCCTTCTCCGCCTCTATAAATTCATCAATCTTTCCTTCTTCCAAAACTTTATTTACATCACTGGTCTCTACTTCTGTGCGATGATCTTTGACCATTTTGTAAGGATGCAAGACATAGGAGCGTATTTGATTGCCCCAAGTAATCTCCATGGTTTTGCTTATATACATTCCCTCTTCTCTGGAAATCCTTTTTTCTTCCAGAGCTTTAAATATTTTGCCTTTGAGTATAGAGAGGGCCTTCTCTTTGTTTTGGACTTGAGAACGCTCGTTATCACTCTCTGCAGAGAGTCTAGTGGGTAAGTGCACAATTCGCACCGCAGTCTCCCTCTTGTTTACATTTTGCCCCCCGGGGCCACTAGATCTTGAAAGTTCTACTTTTAAATCTTTCTCATCCAGTTCAATATCTTTTTCATTTTGTTTTTCAAATTTAGGTATAACTTCTACCATAGAGAAGCTTGTGTGCCTTTTTGCGTTTGCATTAAAAGGAGAGATCCTCACAAGTCTGTGTACTCCAGACTCGTTCTTCAGAACACCGTAAGCACCTTTACCATTTATTTCAACTGTTATGTTTCTGTATCCGCCATTATCATTTTGGTTTTCGTGTAAGATGCGGTAACCAAAAGATTTGCTTTCAAAATATTTAAAATACATCCGCAAAAGCATTGCCGAAAAATCCTCCGCATCGTCCCCTCCGGCTCCAGAAAAGATAGTCATCAAAGCATCTCCCTTATCATATTCTCCTCCCCCTTCCAACCCATCTTTTAACTTCTGAATTTCTTTGATAGCCAGTTGCGCCCTTTCTTTATCAGCCCAAAAATCAGGAGACGCCATCCCTTCTTCCAATTCTTTTATTTTTTTCTCTATTTCTTGTTTATCCATTGTTATATAGGATCTTAAACCCAGAGCCGGAGGCGAGAATTGAACTCGCGGTCTCTGCTTTACGAAAGCATTGCTTTACCAACTAAGCTACTCCGGCAATAGCTCAATCTTATATTATTTTCCATTTTGGACAACTCACCAAATCAGTCGTCCACTGCCCGCCTTCTAATTTATCAAGCCAGCTAGCAAAATAATTAAAACCATCAAAAAGAAAACAAACAAAGCAAATGTGACGTATTTTTTCATGTTGACAGACTGAATTCTTCAGAATGAATTTTATTATTACCAAATCCTAATTTTATAAATTGTTCTCTCAAACTTTGCATAAAACTTGGGGGACCACACAAAAACACATCCGCACCAGAAATGTCGCTGTTGTTATTTGATATAAATTTGGTAGAGATATAGCCATCTCTTTCGGAAAAGTGTTCGTAGAATTTAAAATTTTCATTTTGTCTTGAGATCTCTCTAAGTTCACTCCCAAAAGCCGCTTCACTTACATTTTTTATTGAATAATAAAGATCTATTTTGTAATCATTGTCGCCCGAAACATTTATATGCCTAGCCATACTTAAAAATGGAGTGATACCTATACCACCAGCAATCCAAATCTGCTTTTTAGACTGCGCCTTTTTATAAGAAAACGCTCCGAAAGGGCCTTCAATTTTACAAATCGTCCCGGGCTTCATCAAATAGACCATCGAGGTGTAGTCGCCCAAAGCTTTTATACCCAAAGATAAGTCTTTGTCATCAGGATAAGAAGTGACAGAAAATGGGTGGGCTTCTGAAAGGATGCCATAGTTTTCCCCTTCGCCCAAAGACGATTCAAACCTCAAAAAAACAAACTGCCCAGGAAGAAACCTAATTTTAGAAGATAAAGGAGATAATTTTAATTCAGCCACATTTTCATTTATTTTTATTATTTTTTCTAATTTATATTTGTACTCCCCCTTTTTATAAATTCCAAAAATAGTCCGATAAAGATACGAAAAGGCTCCTAAAGAAGCCAGACTAAACATATAGTATTTTAGTAAAGCATTGTTTGAAACATCACTAGGAATAAAAAACATATGAAGACCTCCCAAAAATAAAACAATGCCAAGATATTTGTGAGTATTTTTCCAATTTTGATATTTAAAATTCAAATAAAAAGTAATCACCATCAAAACAATAAGAAGGAGTAGACCGAGCTTGCCAAAATTCATTGGCCAGTCTTGGAATGAAAAAAGAAAAATGAGAGCGGCTTTTAAGGAGATGGAGAGATATTGAGCAGTCAAAAATAATGGATGAAAAAGTAAAAAACAAAACGACAATGCCCCAATAATATGATGCTTCACATAGACCCTATTTAAACCGCTAAACAGTTTATCCAAAAACCTGAAGCGCGCCGCTAGTATGAAATTTATTGAAAGTAGCGCCATACCCAAAAGTCCCGTTAACTGACCCAAACTGCGAAAGATTGCCCCAGATGAGGAAAAACGAACACCTAAAGGACTCAAAGGGTACCACAAAACAAGCGGTACAAGCGCTAAAACTATTATAAAAATGACACCCAAATTGTCCCTTAACGACTTTTTCATTTGATTTAGCAAAATCACGTCGCACGATACGTCCTTTAGAGTGCGACCTTTATTATACCAGAAAAATCTTTTTTGAAATCTTACCTAAAGATAGAAAGAAATCCATTAAAGAAAGCAGAAAAGACATTGGCTAAGTTATTGGCCAAGCTTGTCTCTATCGCAAAAGAATCCAGGGTTACATCAGATTCACACCCATCTGGAAATCTGGCAGAGCCTGCGCAAGTGACTTCTACATATAGATTTTCACCCACATCAGATTTTGTGGGCACCCAGGTCTCAATACCATCATTTACAGAATATTCTGCAACCCTTCTTACCAGTTCATAAGAAGCTGGATTATCACTTATCTTTTTTATCAAATTTATATGCACAAAAGCGCCCAAAGGAAAATTTTGAGACTCCCAAGTTACAATATTTTCTTCCCCAACATTTACCGCCGCCCCCTCAACAGTAGAGGTAACGTTTACTTTAGAAGAAACTTGAGCAGAAGCTCCGTTAGAAACAAATAAAGACGCAAGCAGTACCAACCCAATTACAAATATATTTTTCATTTGATTTAATCTTAATTTTAAAGCTAAAAACCTTATTTTTTCTACTTATTAAACTTAATAATAACAGTATATACTACTTATAAACTTTGTCAAGTATCATGTGTGGATTAGTATTTCCATCTGGTGGCATAAATATATTTTAACAGAAAAACCCGCCGACCGTTACGACAGATTTTTCTGTCGCTCGGTAGCGAGTTGTTGGAGTTGCCTATTTTCTACTCATCTGGCACACGACCAGCGATAATTTTGGGGGCATAACAGTGCCGACTATGCTGAAAATCGTTTGGGTTACTTGTACGGCTGTGGCGTTCGAGAGCAATCTTTTTTGCTTCCTCAATTCCGCTTGCGGGAAATGTTCTGGTTGAAAAATCACATCCTTGATTCCCACAAATTGCAATCCAGTTGCCCGGGCAATACTCGGCCTCTTTTGAAGTAAAAGGGGTGAGCGAAACTGCTTTGTCAGACATAGGAATTTCTCCTTTCCGTTTTTATGAAAACATATTGGAGTAAATAAGTCAATTTGACAAGTATTTTGGCTCATGTATACTAGAAGTACAGTTGGCTTCGGCCTCGCCCCCGCAAGGGGGAAAATGTAAGAAAAGCCGTCAGAGCAAGTCTTTGGCGGCTTTTCTTAATTTGGAAAATACATCTTTTTCAAGAAAACCAATTCGACTCTGTAATCGTTTGGTATCCACAACTCGTATTTGGGAAAGATTGGCTTTTGCCTCTTCTCCCTCAATTTTTCCGATAGGTATTCGTAGGGCATGCTTGCGTGGAGATGTAGTAAGAGGAACAACTAAACACGCGTCAGGACCAAAACCTCTCAAAATAACACACGGCCTGACATACCATTCTCCTTTTCCATCTTGTTCCGTGCCTATGTTTATGCCAAACCTGCACCACTATATTTCACGAACGGTATAAAGCCTCGATTGCTCCGTTTCAGTTTTCTTTTTAATCTCATTCCAACTATCAAAATCTTTTTGCATGATGTGTGTATTTTAGCATGCATAAGAAAAATAATTTTGAACCCCGCAAGTTTCGTTCTAGAGCCGGGGGAGAGAATCGGACTCTCGACCTCCGTCTTACCAAGACGGCGTTCTACCACTGAACTACCCCGGCTTTATTAACCCCTAAATTTATATCAAAAAAATTGACTAAAAGCTATCTGCTTTTTCATAATCTTTATATAAAGACAAAAACCCGACAAAAGCGATCAAAAATAAGATGAGCGGATATATGAGTAAGTACTTACCAGATAGCATAGCAAGCTTGGAACCCAAAAATACCAACATTAAATCAATGGGAATATAAAAAAGAGCGTTTATAACACTAAACGTCCAAAAATTTATTTTAGAAAGTCCGGCCGCATAAGAAAGAAGTTCTGGCATACTTATAAATCCCAGCCTCGCTTTTATAAAAGACTTGGTACTGCTTATTATGTTTACGGTGCTCAAAACTCTTGCGACATTTTGAGATCCAGCAAAAAAACCTAAAACTTTTTGCCCATATTTTCTACTTAAGAAAAAACAAACCGAGGAGCCAAAAATATCTCCCAAAAAACAAATTAGAAACCCTTTTGCTCCTCCAAAAAGAGTGCCCGATAAAACATAGAGCGGAGTGCCTCCAAGTGGCGCGATAATAAGCGTTGACGCTTTGAGAAAGAAAATAATAAGCGGTGCCCAAATACCAAAAGATGCGACGTAAATTTCAAGTTCGCCACTTTTTACCATTTTTATGGATATGACAAAGAGGGCGACGACAACGATAAGCCAGACAATTTCAATTATTTTTTCTCTCCTTATCTTAATCATTTTTTGCAAACTTTGTTTAATTCAGTCTTATCTTCTAGGCTAAGAGCAAGAGAGTCTCTAGCATCGCTTGCAATACTGTTCATTATAGAGCTACTCCCCCCTACATGATCCATACCCAAGGCGTGCCCAAATTCATGAGCAAGTACCATTAGGAGAGATGCCTTTGAATCAAACTGATATATATTTATCTCCCCTTTTGTGGTATATTCACCTTGATCAAACTCCAACCCGTGACCATACTTCTCATTGTAGGATTTAACAATCCTATTGTAATCGTTGGCGGCGCTGTTTCTATTTTTTATAAGTCGATTCAACTCTGTCGCCATATTGTTTAAAAGAATGGCATTTTTATTTATATTTTCAACTCTGATGTTTAGGGATACTCTTTCTGATTCTAGTTTATTAAAAACTGTCTCTCCTGCTCCCCCTTTTTTGTTCCAAAATTCTACTTCTCTGTTATGTTCTTTTTGATCTCTTTCTAGAGAAGCGACTTCCTGTTCGTGCAAAGAAGTAAGCCTCTTGTATTCGCTATCCAAACTATATAGTTTATTGTCCCATTCTTCTAAAACATCTTCACTTTTGGTAAGTCCAAATTCTTCTTTTCTTTTTGCTTCTGTAAGTACTTGTCTGTTGTCATATATGAGATTGACTTTAAATTTGGCTCCCATCTTGTATTTAAATAATTCTCTACCCACTTCCTTTTCCCAAACAGCCTCTGCGTCAGTTATATATTTTTTGAAATCTTCCTGCTTCAAGCCAAATTGTGTATCAAACTGCCCCACTGAGTATTCTAAAACCCTCTCGCAAGGAGCGAGAGAATTTTGATAAATAAAATATCCAGAATATCCGATAACTGCCAAAGAAAATAGTACCAAAAACGCATTCTTCATACAAAGAATTTAGCACAAAACTTGATTATTATAAAACTTCAAACTTCTAGGTATTTTTATTTGCCCTGTAAAAGAAGTAGAGTGCCAGAGGAGCTCCCCAGTTGGCAAATCTTTCTACAAAGTCCCAAATTGGCAGACCAACTAAAGGTCTCACTAGAGCTGTCCAGAAGCCCCAAAATACTGCCCAGAGCAATACTTTTGACATCGGTCTAAACAAGACAATCAAAGCGACGAGTATATCTAAAATGCCAACCAAAAGTAGAAGTGTGGTAGCCAAAGAGGCGTCTACACCCATCATTTCACCTATCCACTTGATCCAGTCGGCTTTGCCTTGGATTGCAAAAACACCGTGTCCCAAAAACTCCCCAGCCACCCCAACTCGGAGTGCCCATTCAATTTTTTTATTATCTGTCATTTATTTTCTTTGCTATTAATAATAGTTAATTATACCATGGCTAAAATATCGAAGTATGTGATATCCACTAGTGGCGTGGCTGTATCTATATTTAGTTTTTTTGGTATTATTATTAAAACATTATGACATCTGAAGAAATCAAAGAAATACTCTCTCCTATTCTTGCGGGCGATATCCACATAGAGCAAGAGATGCTTGAAAAGTACTCTCATGACGCCAGCTTATTTGAAGTAAAACCCCAAGTGGTAATATTTCCAAAAAATAGTAGCGATGTGCAGGCAATAATGAAATGGGTTGGAGAAAACAAAAAAGAGCACCCCAAGCTTTCAGTCACCGCCCGTTCGGCTGGCACTGATATGTCTGGCGGAGCGATCAATGACTCAATTATTTTAGACTTTACTCGATATATGAATACTGTAAGAGAAATCAAGGACGGTGTTGGCGTTGTTGAACCTGGATGTTTCTACCGCGATTTTGAAAAGGAGACACTAAAGCAAGGACTATTTATGCCCGCTTATACCGCTTCACGCGAGATCTGTGCCGTCGGCGGTATGGCAGGGAACAATGCCGGCGGAGAAAATACTGTGAAGTACGGTAAGGTAGAGGATTTTATTGCCCACCTCCGCGTAGTCTTTACTGATGGCAATGAATACCTGATTAAACCGACAGATAGAGAAGGTCTCGAGGATAAATCTAGGGAAGAAAGTCTGGAGGGCAAAATTTATAGAGAAATTTCCGAACTGATTTTCCAAAATAAAGAAAAGATAATGTCTGCCAAACCAAATGTATCCAAAAATTCTGCTGGCTATTATCTTTGGAATGTTTGGGACGAACAGGGGCAAGTTTTTGATTTGTGTAAACTTATTATTGGATCGCAAGGTACCCTCGGCATCATCACCGAAATTGGTTTTAAACTCGTACGGAAACCCGCCTACGGAAGCTTATTGGCAATATTTATGCCATCGCTCGAAAAACTGCCCGAAGTAGTCGGCGAAGTTATGACTTTCAAACCTGATAGTTTTGAAACGTATGATGATTACAGTCTAAAGTTGGCAATCAAATTCTTTTTTGATTTTTTTGCTCAAATGGGATTTGTAAACGCAATTAGGCTCGGCCTGCAATTTATCCCCGAACTTCGCCTCTTGTTGGTCCACGGCATTCCAAAGCTGACTTTACTTGTCCAATTTACCGGTGAAAACAAAGAAGAAGTACAAAATCGCCTAGCAGAGTTGCAGAAGAAGATTACTCATTTTGGTCTAAAGTCCCGTCTTGCCAAAAGTGAGATTGAAGCAGAAAAGTATTGGGAGGTGCGCAGACAAAGTTTCAATATGCTACGCAAGCACGTTCACCGTCGTCGCACTGCCCCTTTTATAGACGATATCATTGTCAAACCAGAATACTTGCCAGAATTTTTACCTAAAGTTGAGGCTGTCCTCTCTGAATACAAACTTATCTACACCATCGCGGGCCATGCCGGAGATGGCAACTTCCATATTATCCCTTTGATGAATCTCGAATCCCCTTACTCCAGTGATCAAATTTTAGAAATTTCCCAAAAAATCTATACCCTCGTATTGGAATATAAAGGTTCTATCACCGCCGAACACAACGATGGCATTATACGCACACCCTATTTGGAAAAAATGTATGGAGCAGAGATTGTCCAACTATTCAAAAAAACCAAAGAAATTTTCGACTTTTTCTACATTCTCAATCCGGGCAAAAAAGTCGGCGGAACATTTGAAGATATTAAAAATAAATTAATAAGAAAAAATAACTAAATGAAACCTCATCAATTGATCGCTTATTTTACACGCAATATTTTTATAGTTTTAGGTTTGGTACTTATCTGGCGAGGCATTTGGTATATTTTGGACGAGATAGATATTGTCTTCTTCGGCGAAAGTCATGTCATAACCACCATCGGAGGCATAATATTAGGTTTTATTATTCTCTATCTCCCCGATAAAGACCTCAAAGAAATTTCAAAACTGTAATTTTTATATTTTGATATTATTTATATACAGCGAGAATGGCATTCTAGGATGATTTCAAAAGTTTGGCAAATTCAGCAGCTTCTGCCTCATGATCTTTTTTGGTTTTGGGTCCGGTAGCAGTTGGTGTATCCCAATGAGCCATCATCTGTCCAAAAAATCTTGAGGCTTCTGGTTTTTCTCTAAGATTCTTAATATCTATCCAATTCAAACCCTCTGTGTACAGGGCTTGTGATATTATTTCCTTCTTATACTCACTTCTATCTATTTCAGCCAACGCGAACGCAAGCCCAGCATCCCTTCCTTGAGTCTTGCTTCCATTTTTAAAAAAATCTAAAGCTTCTCCAAAGCCACCATCTTCTGGTTTTGGAGAAAATTCTCGGTCAACATCTAGTCTAATATGTGGTCCTTCCATACCAAAATAATACCATAATTATTGCGCGAGCTAGTGGACGAAGTGAGAACCACGATTGTGGAGAATTATGTACATTTTCCTGAAATAATTTATGCTAAAATAACTTTATGAATAAAATCAATATTTATATTGATGGAAATAATTTATACCGTAGTGCCAAAGAACTTGGATTTGAAATTGATTACAAAAAACTTAGAGGCTGGCTTCGCCAAAAATACAATCCGCAATTTGTATATCTGTTTATTGGACTCGTACCAGAAAGAATTAAATTTTATGAATATCTACAAAAATCAGGGTTTATCTTAGTTTTTAAACAAACGGTTTCGGTTGGAGAAAAAATAAAAGGAAACTGTGATGCAGAATTAGTTTTGAAAACCACTTCTGATTTTTATACGAAAGCTTTTGATTCTTGTATTTTAATAACAGGAGATGGAGATTTTGGTTGTTTGGTAGAATTCTTGCAAGAAAACAAATCAATGAACCGAATTATTGCTCCTGATGAAAATAAATGCTCTTTTTTGTTGAGAAATAAAAATGTTGAGATAACATTCTTAAACGACCACTACCACAAGTTCTCTAAAAAGGCATAAAAAGAAAAAGCCCCCAGTGCAGACGAATCTACACAAGGGTCTTTTTCATAGTGATGCTAAAAGCATACTCCTATAAAAACATCTGTCAAGTAAACTCGTGGACGATGTTAGAACTGAGATTTTAAACAACTATGTAAGTATTTCTGGAGTTTACTAATGCTTTAATTTTTTCCAATCATTTATGAAATTTGTAGAGTTTGTTTTAAAATTTTGAGCAGTAAGTTTAACTACATTTTCAATGTTAAGTATATCTGCATCAGCCTGCAACTCCCTAAAAAATGAACCGACCCTTAAACAATATATTGGGAAAATTGCTTCTAAAATATTTCTTTTCTCCTCAGAAACCGCTTGATGAAAATATAATATAAAATCATAAACGATTTTAGCCCACGTGTTCGGTGATAGATAAATATTCTTGGCATCTGCTCGGTAATGATGTTCTATTTCTGGAAAAATTTCTGGTCTAACTATTTTTCTTGTTAGAGTTGAGTTGTCTAAAAAGTTATCTTTAAACGCCATTAGATACGCGAGGGCATCTGCATCTGGAGGGAAAAGTGTCTCTATTTTTTCTGTTATTTCCTCCATTTGAACTAAATTCCAACCAGCATGATCCATCTCAACAAAACCAAACATACTGCCAACTATCTGCGTAATGGCTTTCTTATATCCATTATCTACGACAGGCAAAGAGGAATGTGAAATATATCCCAAATATGGTTCTTCTATTGTTGCACCAGATTTTAACGAAAATATCGTGTAAAAAATATCAATACCATATCCAGAAACACTTTCAGAAAACCAACTGGTATTGCTAATGGTGTCCGTAAATGAAGCTAACTCTTTAACAACATCAGAAGTAAAGGACCTTAAGCCTCCGAGTGGGTGTCTGGGAGCTTTTCCATAAAGTGCCGATAAAAGTGGGAATGCAAGATTGTTTGTTGTCTCGGCATCATGTGCCCCGCGATGCACAGTAGGAATCACGCAACATTGTTTTCCTTTGATAAAAAGTGGTTCTAAAAGTATTTTTATCCACTCGTATTCTATATTACTTACATCTGCATCAAAAAACACAGCATGCGAATTAAAATGATTGGCAATGTCTACAAACATTCTCATACTCCAACCTTTTCCAATCAAATTTTTATATTTATGAAATCCGTGAAATTCAATATTTTCAACTTTTGGAGGCAAAATATTATTTATTTGAACACCAGAACAACTCTCGCCTAGAGCGATTAAAAGAAAGTGTTTGTCGGGATAATATTTTTCTAAACCTTCTTGAATCTTAACGAGCGTAGATTGAACAGTTTCCTCACTTTCACGAGAGAAAGGCACTCCAATAACTACTTCGGCTAGAATATTTAGTCCATCCAATTTATTGAGTATTTCTGACAATTGATGGTGATAGTCCAAATTATCAGCTTCATATACATTAGTGGTTTTTTCATTCATGCCAGAATACTACCACAGTTCTCCGTTCCATCAGTATGCAAAAGTCAGAACTAAAAAGCCCTTAGGGAGTAAGGACTTTTTGGGTAAATTCTCATCTGCGCGGTCGATGGGATTTGAACCCACGATCTATCCCGTGACAGGGGATTGTGTTAACCAGGCTACACCACGACCGCATTGTCTTTCCTTAATGAAACTCTCAAAAACTTTTTTCTTCCTTTTTAGGAAAGCATCATTATGACCTTTTACTTTGTTATTATACATAAAATAATATAATTTCAAAGAGCCGTTAGTACTATAGACCAATCTAAAATAACGTCCTTGTTTGTTATAGATAGCTCCTTTGTTTATACCAATGATCTGAAGCCTTCTATTTAAATCTTCTAAAAAACTTGACGAGCAAGACGTGAATGCAGTTTGTATAGCTAAAGACCACGTTTTCCTACCTTTGTGTATTAAACCACTCCATACATTTCCGTCCCCATCAAAATATCCCCGAACAAAATCAGAAAAATATTGACTGGGCATATTCGGAAGTGAAAGGTTGTTTGTTTTCTTTTTAAAGTATCCAAGATTTTCCAAATCATTACACATTTCAATACTTCCAATTTGTAAACAATATTGAGTAGCCTCACTCACTTTTTTGTGGATTAAAAACAAACATGAGATAATATATAAATGCAACCAGATATAGAAAAAAGGTTAGTGGAATTAGAAGCAAAAGTTGATGCGATCTATGTATCAGTAGAAAAAACCAGAAAATATTTCTTCTGGACAATGATAGTTACTCTTGTAGTACTTGTACTTCCCCTCATAGGACTCTTGTTTGTAGTCCCATCTTTTATAGAGAATTATACAGAGACAATAAACACTTTGGGGATTTAGGGGCTTGCAATGAGCAAGTAAAGCGAGCCAAATGGTGTCGGCGACAGGAATTGCACCTGTGACCTTGGGCTTATGAGTCCCACGCTCTAACTAACTGAGCTACGCCGACATAATTTAATTGTATACTTTTTATACTCTTCCTACCGTCAGAGTCCTCAATTTTGTAACCAAGTATCTTGGACAAAATTGGGAGCTACGCCGGCAATAGAAAGACTTTAACATAAAATTGCAAAATAATAAAAACTCTATATAATGGATCTTTATTGCGGGGTAGAGTAATAGTAACTCGCGAGGCTCATAACCTTGAAATTTTAGTGCAAATCTAAACCCCGCAACACGAATGTGACCCTAAATAAGAAAAAATTCTTTGAAAACCGCCTCGTATAAAGAGATAATGCGGCGGATTTCGCGTTGGTTAATCAAGAAATTCTGCCCCTCGTGAGCAATCATGTTACGAGCTTTGTGAGCCTCCCAAGCAAGTTCTATGGTTGTAAAATCACTCTTTTCTACCGCCTTCAGTTTGTCCCCCATTGTCTCTCCAGGCAAATGAAGTGTCCTTAAGAGTTCATCTAAAATAATATCGGCTTCAATAATTGAGAGACGCCAATCAGATTGATTAGGAGATTCAGAAAGTTTAATTATTTTTTCCCATCTTGTGGTCATGGGATTTTCAGTTGGCGCATTGCTTTGCGAGAACGCTTTTATATTTTCTGGATACACTTTTGCTTTTTCTTCACGCCAGATAGCGTCTGCCTTTTTAGTAAACACAAAAGTACAGAGTGCCGCCACCCCAGCAAGAGTAAAGCCTAAAGACTTAAAAAATTGAACATTTGATTTGAAAAAATCAAATATACCAGAAAGTTTGAAACCAAAAAAAGAAATTTCTCCTGAAGTAATGTAACCTATCACTGCAGGTATCAAACTTCCTAAAATGGCCAACAGGAAAAGCAAGGCTAAAATGCCTTCTATCGGATCAAAATTCCATCCGGCTGGTTTTTCTTTTGGTTTTTCTTTTTTATCTTTTGGAGGCATGTTTTTATAAAAATCCTAAATTTTAAATCCAAAATCTGAAACAAAAATTATTCATTCAGAAATTTTTTACCAATATTAAATAGTATATCTTCATCCATGTGCGGTACCGTTAATTGTATGCCAAGTGGTAATTTCTTTCCATCTATTTCAGCAAAACCTGACGGCAAAGAAATAGCAGGACAGCCGACAATATTTGCTGTAACTGTAAATATATCAGCAAGGTACATCTCTAATGGATCTGATTTCTCTCCAATTTTAAAGGCTGGAGAAGGAGTGGTTGGAGTAAGTATTGCGTCTACTTTTTTGAAAGCTTGCGCAAATTCATCTTTTATTATTCTTCTTACTTGGAGAGCCTTACCATAATAGGCGTCGTAGTAGCCAGTAGAGAGGACATATGTACCCAAAATAATTCTCCTTCTTACTTCTTTACCAAAACCTTTTCCTCTTGTTTTTTTGTAAACATCCAACAAATTACCTGCCCCGAGCGGAGTCGAGGGGTCGCCATCTTCCCTCAAACCATATTTGACACCATCGTATCTCGCCATGTTAGAAGAAACTTCTGCAGGCATAATTATATAATAAACAGCCAAAGATTTATCTATATTTGGTAGAGATATATTTATAATTTCAAATCCCAAATTTTTTAATTTTTCTACACTCTCTTCAAAATTTTTCTTAACATCCAGAGATATACCTTCTTGATTCATCAAATGATACGGCACCCCAATAGTTCTAGATTCTGGATTCAAGATTCTAGATTCCATTTCAATACTCGTACTATCCATCTTATCTACTCCTTTTATAGCATTGAAAATTATTTCTGTATCAGAGATAGTTTTTGCAATAGGACCTATAACATCAAGAGAAGAACCCATCGCCATTAAGCCATATCTAGAAACGCTACCATAAGTCGGCTTGAGCCCCAACACTCCACAAAAGCTAGCCGGCTCTCGTACCGAGCCTCCAGTGTCTGACCCAAGGCTCGCCATAGCTATATCTGCCGCTACTGCAACAGCAGAGCCTCCAGAAGAGCCACCAGCAACTCTCTCTAAATCATACGGATTCTTCGTCACCCCAAAAGCAGAGTTTTCTGTAGAGCCACCCATGGCAAACTCGTCCATATTTGTCCTACCCAAAAATACTGCCCCCTCTTCTTTCAATTTTTTGATAACAGTCGCATCATAAGTAGCCGTATAGTTTTCCAATATTTTAGACGCGGCACTTACCTTCCTACCTTTTATTAAGATGTTGTCTTTGATCGCAAGAGGAATACCAGTAAGTTCTTTCGCCTCGCCTTTATTAATTATTTTTTGGGCATCTTCGGCTTGCTTTATTACATCACTAAAAACTTCTAGATAAACATTTAAATCTTTATTTTTTTCTTCTATATTTTTGAGATAATATTTTGCCAAATCTATCGCGCTCAATTGTTTTGAGTCTAGAAGCTCTCTTGCCTTTTTTATTGTTAGTTCTGATAGATTCATCTTTTTTTCTTCTTCTCCCTCTCTTGTTGTAAGAGAGGGGTTAGGGGTGAGTTATAAAATTTTCTTAACCTTAATAAAACCTCTCTCTGTCTCTGGAGCTTCGGCAAGCAATTCTTTTGTATAAGCTCCAGATTCATTTGGATTTTCGTCTTCTCGCATTACATTAAGAACCCCACCCTGACCCTCCCCTTGATCAGGGGAGGGAAAACCCACATTCCCTACTACAGACTTGATTTGCCCCACGTAACCCAAAATAGAGTCCACCTCTTTTGCTAGACCCTCCAACTCCGAATCTTCTATTTCTATCCTCGCCAAATCCGCCAACTTTTTTATATCATCCTTAGAAATCATAGAGATTACACTACTATGGTTTTAAGAGGTTTGCTAGAAAGAATTTCAATTGGTATGCTAGACATCATTTTTTTATATACAGGTTTTGCTTGTCTTAAAATTTCTTTTCCAATTCTACGAGAAACATTTAATATTTCTACACCAACTGGTTTGTTCCTTATATCTACATCTACAAACACAAGATTGGCAATTTCTCTGGTATGTTTAATTTTTCTCTCATTCAGATAGATGTACATTGCATCTGCCTCTTTGTCGTATGTTATTTTTAGATTCTTTTTCATAAATAATATATTGTGAGAATTAAATATCCACTTTTTACCATTCGGTAGACAACCCCAACTCTTCCCTTACTGGAAATGTCTTTTATCGCCACTATTGTATCATCATCTTCAACTCTTGAAAAGTCTGGTCGATTGATAATATCCTTGATATCTAGAGTCGATATTTCTCTTTTATACATGCGATATTGAGCATGATGAGTAAACCTAAATTTCATTATCCAAATAATAGCAAATTTACAAAACAAAACTCTCCCACCAAAGCGGGAGAGAAATGAAGAGAGTTGCGAAGACAACAGAGACATTCTGAGCATCCCGCTCGTTGTCGAGCCAGTTGTAGTTCCGGTTCCACCGACCATCGCCATCGCGATAGAGATACAGGAAGCACCGACGGCCGTCGGAGACGCGCAGCGTCGTGCCTGGAAACTCCACCCAAGTGACACCGAAAGTTCTGTAGATCCACTCGAGAGTCACCTGTCCCGGTTCCTCATAGAGAGTCTGGCCGATTTTGGCATCAAGGAGAATATACTTGTCGGCCAAGTGTCGCTTCAACTTTTCCTCGCCAGTGATAGTGCTCTCCCCCTCCTGGAGCATATGCTCAAAACGGAGATTAGTGAGAAAAATTTCCGTCATATCTAAGCTCTGACAAGTCTGTTCTTCTTTACCTTCGAGACCAGCCCCGATGGCTGGCCCACGCCAAATTGTCACTCCCGAACCAATAAACTTTGTCGGGTTGAATGGTTTGGAGCGATCAATTGCAAGCGATTTCAATTCGCCGATGATGAGGCTGAAGTTATTCCGAATAAACGCTGCGAAAGCCTGGCCCCGTTTTTCTGCCGGCATTTCGATGAAGGGTTGGACATCCATAGGAATTTCGTCCCATGGTGTATCAACCAAGAAAGATGCTACCAGCGAGCGAGCTTGACCACCAGAGATGGCTTGACTCATTTTTGTTCTCCTAAAGATCAGAGTAGTGCAATCAGGTTTTCACCTTCCTGCACTCTACCCTATATTATACATTAAAATGGTTTACTTCGCAAGTATGGTAAATTCCACTTCAGTTAATATTTTTACCCCCAGCCCTACTGCCTTATCATATTTTGAGCCAGGGTTTTCGCCCGCAACTATATAGTCGGTCTCTTTTGATACAGAACCAGAAACACTTCCCCCAAATTTTCTTATTTTCTCTTTTGCTTCATCACGAGACATATTTTTTAAAGTACCCGTAAGTACAAAAGTCTTACCCTCCAACTTTCCTTTTCCTAAATTCTGGCTTCTAGATTCTGGCTTCTGTATTTTTACCTGTTTTAGTAATTTATTTAATAAATTCTTATTTTGCTTTTCAGAAAACCAATCTGTAATTGAACGCGCCACAATAGGCCCAATACCTTCTATATTTTCTAAATTTTCTATTTTCGTATTTTGTAAATTCAGAAGAGTGCCAAAATTTTCGGCTAGTAAATATGCTGTCTCTTCTCCAACTTGAGGAATTGAGAGAGAGATAATAAGTCTTGGTAAGGTTATTTTTCTTTTATTTTCTATCGCAGAAAGAAGATTGTCTACAGACTTTTCTGCAAATCTTTCTAGTAGTAGCAAATCTCCCTTTTTGAGAGTAAAAAAATCATCATAAGTAGAAACAAGTTCCGCTTCTAAAAGCTGGTCTATTATTTTTGGCCCCAATCCATCTATATCAAAAGCGTGCTTGCCTGCAAAGTGGTATAGCTTTCTCTTTTTCTGTAAGAAACTATTTTTATTTTTACATTTCCAAGCGACTTGGCCGGAGATCCTTTCTATCTCCCCGCCCTCCCCACAGTCAGAAACAGTCTTTGGCCAAACAAACTCTCTCTCCTTGCCAGTTCGCAATTCTTTTAAAACAGAGACAATGTCTGGTATAACATCCCCCGCTTTCTGCAAGACTACGGTGTCCCCCACTCTTACATCAAGTCTTCTTATTTCATCTTCATTGTGTAGTGTGGCGCGAGAGACAGTAGAGCCAGCAACCAAAACTGGCCTTAGGTGGGCAACTGGAGTAAGCACTCCCGTCCTACCTACCTGCAAAACTATATCTTCTACTACAGTAGTCACTTGTTCTGCAGGAAATTTGAAAGCAATTGCAAAACGTGGAGCTTTGCCTGTGTATCCAAGTATTTTTTGATACTCTATTTCATTTACTTTTATTACTACTCCGTCAATTAAATAGTCCTGGTTTTTTGATTTCTCTTGCCACTCTTTCCAGAATTTTATAACATCTTCTATATTATTTACTTTTTTAAAATTTTTATTTACTTTGAAACCGACTCTTTCTAAAAATTTTAGTTCTTCAAATTGTGTTGCCAAGGACTGTCCTTGAACTGCCCCGCCCCTAAGGACAGTCCTTGGCAACATGGCTACGTCATATATAAAAGAATCCAATTTTCTCTTGGCCACAATCCGAGGATCAAGTTGGCGAATAGTACCGGCGGCTACATTGCGAGGATTGGCAAATAAAGAAATCCCCTCTTTTTCTCTTTCTTTATTTATACTTTCCAAAGTTTTCTTGCCCATCCAAACTTCACCTTCAACTATAATATCCATCGGCTCCAAGAGACGTAAGGGTACAGAATTTATAGTCCTTATATTTGAGGTGACATCTTCACCAACAACACCATCCCCCCTTGTTGCTGCTCTTACAAGCTCACCTTTTTCATACTCAAACACAATTTTAAGACCATCAATCTTTAATTCACAAGTGTAAGTAGGATTTGTATTTCCCCCTGTTTCTGTTTTGAGCATCCTCTTTACTCTAGCATCAAAATCCTTTATATCTTCTTCAGAAAAAGCATCATTAAAAGACCACTGGGGTACTTTGTGGTTAACCTTTTTAAATTCCTTAATAGGCTCTCCGCCTACTCTTTGTGTTGGGCTTGTTGGGCTCTTTAGATCGGGATAATTTTCTTCTAAAATACGCAGCTCTTCAATAAGAGAATCAAAAGCAGCATCTGCAATTTCGGGTTTATCCAAAACATAATACAAATGATTATGTTTCTCTATCAAATCACATAATTTTTGTACTCTATTTATTGCCTCTTTTCTGGTCATGGTAATAACGCCCCCTAGCCCCCTCTTATAATCAAGAGGGGGAACCGGACAGAACAAATGATACCATAAAGTAACATCCCATTTCCGTTAGGGGGCGTTATTAGTAGCTTACCTCAATACCTCTCTCTAACCTCCTCGGATTAGATACGTCACAAGTGTTATAACCACGAGATTTTATATAAGTCCAAAGCCTTGCGCCAACATAATACTTTCTCACTGTTACTATGGCGCAATGCGGTACAGAATTAGATCCCTGATTCATTACAAAACCAAAAAAGCTTGTTTGGTTGGCATCCCCCCCACCCCCTATACGAGTAAGTGTTGTTGTTCCACTTATCGTATCATTTGCAACAAGGGAAGATCCTCCACAACTTATTGGAGAACCGGATGTAGAAGTAGCAAAAGAATCAAATTTTGAATCCCAATATAATGCACATTCTATTCCACTATCCGCTGCATAAAAAGCAAACTGAGAGTCTCTGCCGGAAGTCGCAAACTGACTACCTTTTATGGCAATGTTTACTACCGCATAACTGATAACAAGAAGTATAGCCATTATTGTGACAGCAATAAACAAAGTCATCCCTTTATTTCTTTCAAACTTTTTACTTTTTACTTGTAACTTTTTAATCATATCCTATTAAATAGATGGGTTTTTATTTTAAACTCCTTTGTGGTTATACCTTTTGTCCACGTTATCCTGACAATAACAGCGACCTCATCTGCATTTATTGATTCAAACATAATTTCTCTCTTGAAATTTGTTGCTACCCAATCAGCATAGTAACCATACCTAAAATCATCTTGGTTTTGACGCAATATAGGACAACTATCCCAAGAATTACCACAGTAAGTGGATCCCAAAGAAACAAAATCGTAATTAGAAATATCTATTTTACACACCTTTCCAAAATAACAGTAGTCTGTTGCATTACCAGTTATAACATCAAGCCAACCAGTAGTTCCATCATTTATACGAGCGAGTTGATTGGTATCTCTCTTATTCCTTATTATTTCTACTACCTCTTGCGCCAAATAAAATGCCTTTACTTCTTCTTTAGAAAGAATTGATTGATTTAAACTCTGTCTCACTGCAGAAAATGCTCCGGATATAGAAAGTGATAATACAAATATGGCGACAATAGATTCAAGTACTGTAAACCCCTGTCTCGCTCTAGCTCCGCGGGTCAAGCCTTTTTTAAAATCGTATTTAGTATTTCGTATTTCGTATTTCATATTTATATATCTAGTGCTCTTTGAGACATTATAGTTTGGATAGAGAAAGATGATTGACGGGTAGAATTTGATCCTACGTAGCCTTCAATAACAGCTACGACATAAGGCTGAAATTGATCTGTGGCATTTGTGCCAAATACATAAAAACGTAAATATTCTATTACTGTGTCTGTGGAAGTAATCGCTTTCATATCAGTACTACTACAATTTTCTTCACCATTATCTGATCGTTTAATGGTCGTGCCACAAAGACGATAAACTATAATATTCCCCTCAAAGGTAACAGCCAGTATATCGCTATCTTGTTCAGTATTACAATTATTGGGTTCATCTAAATCGTCATCATCACAAGAATGGTAATTAGTGCCAAAACGAACCACTCTTGTCATATCTTCTACGGCCAAATTTAGATTATCAACCACCGTTTTAGATGACCTGGATCTATTGTTGGCATCAAAAATACTAAGTATTGCTCCGATAGAAATAGAAGCAACCAAAGCAAAAAGGCCGACGGCTATCAACATTTCCACCAGAGTAAACCCCACCTGCCTCGCAGGAATTGGAAATTGGAAATTGGAAATTGGAAATTTTTTAAAAATCATTGTGTTATTGAAATTTGTCCACTCAACTCTACTAATATTCTTGACTCTTTGCCTCCGACCGAACGTAAATAAATTATTGCTGGAGGATTTATCGAGGCTGACATATTTCCTCCATTATTTAATAATACTATATTTGCTTTTGGTTCTGGTCGCAGAAAAGATAAATGGAGGGTATATACATTACCAGCATCGGGAGAACACCTTTCTTGAAGACCGGGATTTAAACCACAAAATCTATTTATGGTCACCCCTCTAGTAAAAGTCTTAGTTTCTACTGCCTCTCCAATATCATATTTTTGATCTCCATCTTTATCGGCAAAAAATACATACTGGTTTAGATTATCCTCATCCAAATATATTCCATAACCTAGATTAAACTTATCCCCCGTACCAGCAGTGTACTCCCTAACACCCAGACTATAAATTTGTGCCTGACGAATTGAGAGAACCATTTCATAAGCCTGAGTATTAACTGAAAGTTGGTCATTCCACCCGTTTTGCTTAAAAATAATGGCCGTCATTAAAACCGTAGCTATGCCAATAACTACAAGAAGTTCAGTTAAGGTAAAACCTTTGTTTTTAGAAAATATTGAATAGTTCATGTATCTGAAATAAATCTGCACTCAAATAAAAGCTTATTATTATTCCAAGAGAAAGGAACGGTCCGAAAGGAATTTCAGACTTAATTGTAAAATTATTCTTAAATAGAGGCAAATTTATGTGGGGTATAAGTTTCTTTAAAGAAAGAGCAAGGAGTGCAAAAGTGGCCCCTATCCAAAAAGATAAAATGACTGCTGACAAACCCTGAGCTAACCCGAGGAAAAAACCCAAAACCAAAATATACTTCACATCACCAAAACCAAACCAAGTGCCTTTTGAGATAAGGAAGATGAGGAGGAACGGCAAAGCAAGGACGAGACCAGCAACAAAGGAATGCGTTATGGAATTTGCATTAAGTATAATATATAAAAAAGAAAAAATAAAAAAATAAATTAAAAAAGAATCAGGAATAATAAAGTGTTTTAAGTCATAGATAGAAATAAGTAAAATGGTGGCGAAAATAGAAATTAAAATGGAAAAATTGAAAATTAATTGAAAATTAAAAATTATAAATTTAAAATTACTACCAAGTATACCCACCTTGAATGCGGCAAGAATGGTCAAAATTCCCATCAAAATCTCGATAATAAAAGTCTCCTTTGGAATCTTACTTTGACAATAGCGACACTTGCCCTTTAAAAATATGAAAGAAAATATGGGGATAAGATCTCTACTTTTAAGCTCTGTATTGCAGGAAAAACATATTGATCTACCTTTCAAAAATGGTAGACCAGTATTATATCTGTTATTAATTACTGCAATAAAACTCCCAATACAAGCACCGAAGAATAGAAGTAGAGATCCAAAAATATAAAGCATTAAATAAGACTACAATGAGCTCGCAATAAGAGAACAATCCATACCAGCTACAAGAGTAGCAAATACAATTTGTCGCGATCGTCCATCACTGTCAATACACCATGCGTTAGCAGCAGCAGTTCTTAAAGGAACAGCTACAACGTAAGCTGTGTTGTTTGCTTGACATTTTCCTACAGTACCACCATTTTTTGAGACA